>Ga0334900_1000067_pt1 | contig 185424 bp, 153 predicted proteins | sample GraSluR3_MG_2_FD_207231 | JGI IMG/M metagenome (GOLD analysis project Ga0334900, IMG submission 207231) | Sludge microbial communities from methane-producing bioreactor in Wageningen University, Netherlands - Granular Sludge_31_08-R3 | ecosystem: Engineered > Bioreactor > Anaerobic >... | reverse complement strand
TTTCCTACAAGCAAGGGTGCTTGTAGAACTATATAATAAGCTTACGCCACTGAAGTGGCAGAACGGGATGGAGAGTGTCTCATTATTCCACATTTTGAAAAATGTGGCTATGACTTTAAATATATTTGGATTAAAAACATCTAAAGATGATTTTAAATTGATGTGATAATGAGATATAGATTGCTTCTTCGCCAGCTCATCGCAATGACAGATTAAACGAGTCATTCTGGTTCCATTCGCCGTTTTCAACTCACACTCGCTTCGCTCATTGCAAGTCAAGTCCGGCGATATTGCAAGTCAAATCCGATTTTGAGTCTGTGAACATATCCAACCCATAAATGCATTATCCTTAGTAAGGCTTTACTTAGTTAAAATAAAATCAATTAAATCATAACTACGACATTAAACATTAAATAAATATCTTTATTATACAATCTTTAATATATTAAAGATATTTGTCAAGAAATAAAAAAATAAAGTTTGGCGATTAACCATAAAAAGTATCCACCCTTTTTTAATATTTTACGTGCAATACCTTTCTTTTTATTAATGCCGGATTAATTTCATATAATCTTTTTCCTTTACTATTAAAGGTTTTAATCGGTGGATACTTTTTATGGTTAGTCGCCAATGTTCGAAATCGTACAAAAGAAATTGTATTTTGTTTGATGAGTTAAAGGTGGTTAAGTGTAACTTACGGTCTGTTAATAAAGTAAATCGTTTGGCATTATGTATGCTTTTAAAGAATATAGGAGAAATAAATGGATAAAATTATCAAAAAGAAAGTTTGGACAAAAAAAAGAATTCTTGTAAGCATAAGCTTGAGCCTTATACTTATTTTAATTTTATATAATTTGGTTTTTAATCAATATCGTTATACAGAGACAGTTAAAAAACATACTTTAACAATTAAAGAGGTAGTGACAGGAGATTTTTTAGATTTTATTGCCGTTACAGGTACTTTACATCCTGAAAGAACAATTATTCTTGATGCTATGGAGGGCGGTAGAGTTGAAGAAATATTTAGTACAGAAGGTCAATTAATAAAAAAAGGAGAAGTGATATTAAGGTTAAGTAATACAAATTTACAAATGAATATGATGAATAGAGAGGCTGAACTTGCTGATCAAATGAATAATCTTCGTAATACTAGGTTATTGATGGAACAAAACAAATTATCACTTTACGGACAGTTGTACGATAGTGAACATATATTATTGCAATCTAAAAGAGATTATAATCAGAAAAAAGAACTTTTTGAAAATAAATTAATCTCAAAAAATGAATATCTAAATTCATTCGAAGAATATCTGCTTTTTGAGAAAAAAACTAATTTGATTAAACAAAATATTGTGCAAGATTCAATTTTTAGACGAGTTCAAATTGAACAACTCAATGAATCAGTAAAACGATTACAAGACAATTTAAAGATTATTCGCGATAAAATGGAAGGTTTAACTATTAAAGCACCGGTAAGCGGGCAATTATCCTCACTTAATGTTGAGATTGGTGAGTCGAAATTTAGTGGTGAACGTTTAGGTGTAATAAACGTAATTGATAATTTTAAAATACAAGCTAATATTAGTGAATATTATCTTAATCGTATTCAATCGGGATTACAAGCTAAAGCGGAATCGGATAAAAAAGAATATCCTGTTCATATTTCAAGAATACATCCGGAAGTTAAAAATGGTAGTTTTTTAGTAGAATTTTTATTTGAAAATATTGGAAATGAAAACTTTAGGATTGGACAAAGTTTTGTGGTTAAAATTGAATTAGGCAGTGAGAAGCAGGCGATTCTATTACCGAAAGGAGCATTTTTTGGTAATACAGGAGGGCAGTGGGTATTTGTTATGGATACTCAGATGAATAAAGCCTATAAAAGAGAAATAAAACTTAATATGCAAAACCCGGATTATTATGAGGTTGTTTCCGGACTTAATGTAGGTGATAAGGTTATAGTTTCAAGCTATGATAATTTTAAAGATGCCGAAATATTGAAAATTGTTAACGAATAAAGGAGAAAAAATGATTAAATTACAGAATATTTCAAAAGTGTATCGAACTGATACTATTGAAACAACAGCTCTTAATGATATAAACCTTGAAATTAAAGCCGGAGAGTTTGTTGCAATTGTGGGACCATCCGGGTGTGGTAAAACAACATTGTTAAATTTAATTGGATTAATTGATAGTCCTGATAGTGGTGATTTATATTTTTTAGATAAAAACGTTAGTAAGATAAACGAACAATTGAAAACTGCATTAAGAAAGAAAAATATAGGATTTATTTTTCAAAGTTTTAACCTAATTGATGAACTTACTGTTTATGAAAACGTTGAGCTTCCTTTTTTCTATCAGAATTTTTCAGTTAAAGAACGTAAGCAAAAAGTCTTAGAATTGCTTGATCGCTTAGAAATTAGTCATCGTAAAAATCATTTTCCTCAACAATTATCCGGTGGACAACAACAAAGAGTAGCTGTTGCAAGAGCTGTAGCAACAAACCCAAAATTAATTTTAGCTGATGAGCCAACCGGTAATTTAGATTCTCAAAATGGAGAAGAGGTAATGCAAATATTGCAAGACTTGCATAAAGAAGGAACTGCGATTGTAATGGTTACCCATTCACCTGCTCATGCAAAAATGGCTGAAAGAGAAATTCATTTATTTGACGGCAAGATAATAAAAAGTGATTTGAACGGGAAAATATAACAGAGGAAATTATGTTTAATAATAATTATTTTAAGGTTGCCTTTAGATCAATAATGAAGACAAAACTGTTTACACTATTGAGTATAATTAGTTTATGTATTGGCATTTTAGGAGCAATATTAATTTTCTTATATACATATAACGAATTAAATTATGACAGTTATCATAAAAAAAGTGATAGAATATATAGGATTAACTCTAATTTTAATATAAACGAAAAAGAAGACTTTTTTGCACTTGCGTCTTTTCCCATTGGTTATCTTTTTAAACGAGATTATCCTGAAGTTAAAGAGTTTGTTAGATTACAAAAGATGCCGGGAAAGTTTTATCTGGCGAAAGATGATATTAAGACATTTGTGAATCAAGTATTTTATGCTGACAGTAGTTTACTTGATATTTTTACTCACGAGTTTATCTATGGTGAAAAAGAAACTGCTTTATCTTCATTTGAAAGTATAATGTTAGCAGAATCAGTTTCAGATAAGATATTTGGAGATAGAAATCCTATTGGAGAAATAGTTACTGATATTTCCGGGATTACATATAAAGTTACGGGAGTATTTAAAGACTTTCCTGATAACGTACATTTGAGGTATGATGTAATAATGCCAATGGAGCCGGCAATACAACTTACTGCCGAACAAAGAGGCCCGGAAGCGGTTGACCCTAATAATACTAATCTATTATGGCAAATAAATCAATATTGTTATATTTTATTAGATGAAAGAGCTAATATTACTGATTTAAATGAAAAAATACAAGGGTTTTATGATAAATATATGAGTGAAATTGGTAAACAAATTAATTCAAGTTTTAAACCGATTTTAACTTCATTAAAGGAAACTCATTTTACTTCCTTTCAATGGGATGAACCTCAAGGGAAAATGGAATATATTTATATATTTATTTTTGTGAGTATTTTCTTATTAATTATAGCTGCTATAAATTATGTTAATCTTACTACTGCTTGTTCAATGAAAAGAGCAAAAGAGGTAGGTATTAGGAAGGTTTTAGGTGCTCATCAAAAACAATTGATTAAGCAGTTTTTGATAGAATCTATAATGATAAGTTTTATTTCATTATTTTTTTCTATGTTATTGATAGAACTTATTCTGCCTATTTTTAATGATTTGACAGGTAAAAATCTTAGCTTTGGTTTTCAAGCACCTTTAATTATTTATATTTTTATATTATTGATTACAATATCAATTGGCTTGATATCAGGAATATATCCTGCCTTTGTATTATCTTCATTTAAACCTATAGCTGTCTTAAAAGGTGAATTTACTAAAAGTAAAAGAGCTGTTGTTATAAGAAAAACATTGGTTGTATTTCAGTATATCCTTTCAATAGTTATGATTACCGGAACATTGATTGTAGTTAAACAGTTGAATTATTTAAGAAATTATGATTTAGGATTTGATAAAACTAATATCCTTGTTGTAAGTGCAGAAACTCAAGCTGGTTATACTCAGAAGTATAAAGCATTTAAGAACGAAATATTGACACATCCTCAAATTAAAAACATAGCGACTGCTAACCAAGTATTTTTAAAAGGCTTAGGTAAATTGGTATTTAGTGTTTTCGATGAGGGCGAGATTAGAAATCTTGGTTTTAATTTAGTGTCTGTAGATGCAGATTTTTTTGATGTTATGGGCATACCTTTTTTGGAAGGTAATACTTTTGAATCAACTGAAGGGCAAAATAATCAGTCTAATTTTAATGAAGATGGAAATATAAATAAATTTGTAATGAATGAAACTGCTTCGAAGATTGCCGGATGGAAAGGTACTTTGAGACAAATAAGCCTTGGAGATAGTGAAAATCCGGGTGAAGTAATCGGAGTTGTCAAAGATTTCCATTATGCTTCTCTTCATAATCCTATTGAACCATTAATATTTATTCCTAATAATAATCATCAGTTGCAAATTCATTTAAAATTATTAGATAAAGATATAAGAAATACCTTAGATTTTATAGAAAAGACTTGGTACGAGCATTTTCTAACAACTCCTTTTGAATATGAGTTTATGGATTCAAGTATAGACTCTATGTATCAATCTGAAGTTAAATTATCTAAAGTTTTTTCATATTTTGCAATTATGTGTATTTTTATTTCTTGTTTAGGAATTATTGGTTTAGCTATCTTTTCTACTGAACAAAGAACAAAAGAGATAGGCATCAGAAAAATACTTGGAGCGAGTAAATACTCAATTTTATTAATGTTGAATGCTGAGTTTACGAAATTAGTATTTGTGGCAGGAATCTTAAGTGTTCCAATAGCATATTTCTCAATGAATTTATGGCTTAAAAATTTTACTTATAAAATTGATTTTCCTTTTACTATTCTCGGTATATCTTTTGTAATTGCTTGGGTAATCGCATGGTTAACTGTGTCAGCTGTGACATATAAAATTTCTGTTTCAAAACCTGTTGATGCTATAAGATATGAATAAGAATTAACGTTAAAAAATAAGTTTTGTTGTCGGAGGTAATATGCTGAATAATAATTACATTAAAATTGCTTATAGAAATATTCTTAGAAATAAAGTATTTTCATTGATAAATTTAGTTGGTTTAGCAATAGGTATTGCTATTTCCATTATACTAATGACATCAGTAAAATTTGAATTAAGTATTGATAGATTTCATCAAAATAAAGATCAGATATATAGGTTATTACAGGTGGGTGATTGGAATGGTGAAATTGTAGGAAATAATGTTGTACCTTATATGTTAGCTCCAACACTTGAAGAGAAATATCCTGAGATAAAAGAGATAATGCGGTTTAGGTATTATGGATATAACTTATTAAAGATTGATGATGCGGTATATAAAGATTTTGCTCTTTTAGCTGAACCGACAATTTTTTCAATGTTTAGTTTTACTTTGTTACAAGGAGACATAAATACAGTATTTGAAGATGAAAATTCAATTGTTTTATCTGAGTCAGTTGCAAAAAAGTACTTTGATGAGATTAATCCGCTTGGGAAACAAATTTTATTTAATAATTCAACATTATTAACAGTTACCGGGATAGTTGAAGATTGTCCGGAGAATTCAAGCTTGAGATATAGTGTTATTTTGCCTTTCAAAGCTTTGGGTAAAGAACGAATAAGTTCGTGGAGTTGGGAAAGTTCGGCGTATGTGAGGATAGAGAAAGGAACAAATATATCTGATTTTACTAAGAAAATAGAAAATATTATTAGTGAATATCAAGCTAATAATGTTTTACAAGTACGATTGCAATCTTTGTTGCGAGAATCTTTATATGATACTCTTGAAAAGCCGACAAACATTATATATGTTTTGATAGAATTAAGCATAGCTCTTTTTATACTTTTACTAGCCATAATAAATTTTGTAAACCTGACAACTGCTCATTCAGCAAAACGAGCTAAAGAAATCGGGATAAGAAAAGTTGTTGGAGCAAAGAAGTCAAGTTTAGTATCACAGTTTTTGTTAGAATCTATTTTTTTATCATTAATATCTTTATTCTTTGCACTTATTTTGATTGAGATTTTCCAGCCGATTTTTAATGAGATTTTGCAGAAATCATTTAGTTTTAATGTATTTGACCCATTAAATTTTATTTTGATTATTGTCTTTTCTGTTATAGTTGGAGTAATTGCCGGTTTATACCCTGCTTTTTATTTATCAAACTTAAAGATAATAAATATTTTAAAAAACACTCCCTTAAATAATCATAAAAATACGTTTAGGGCGATTTTAGTTATTATTCAATTTAGTATTTCGATTATTTTGTTAATTTGTACATTTACTGTTTATTCGCAATTTAAGTATCTAATTAATAAGCCTTTAGGCTATAATCAACATCATATTATTCATTTACAAAATAATGTACAATTAGAGAAAAATTATGATGAGTTTAAAAATGACTTATTAAAAAATACAAATATTATAAATGTATCTCAAGCAAGCGGTTATCCGGCAAATATTGGTAATGTTAATCCTCCTAAATGGGATGGGAAAAAAGATGAGTCGTGGATTTTGTTTAATTTTATAAATGTTGATCGAGACTTTATAGATGTATTCGGATTAGAATTAATCAATGGAAAGAATTTTGATAAGGATTTTGTGAATAAAGGTGATGCACAATATATTTTAAATGAAAAAGCTTTGGATGTAATGGGTTATGATAGTTATAGTAGCGAAGTTATAGGGAAAAGATTTACTATGTGGGATGACTCTGTGGCAGGAGAGATTATTGGAGTAATTAAGGATTTTCATTTTCAGCCTTTATCTAATGAAATTAATCCTTTGATGATATCTAATATAACTTATTGGGGGACAAACTATATATTTATACGATTAAGGGAGGAAAATGTAACTGATGTAATCGACTATATAAAAGCTGTTTATGATAAATTTAGTTCGGATTATCCTATGATTTATAGTTTTCTTGATGAAGATATAAATGAAAATTATCAGTATGTAAAAACAACGTCATTTTCTGTCTTATTGGCTTCTTGGGTTGCAATTTTTATATCCTTATTAGGCCTTACCGGACTAACAATGTTTATGATTGAATTAAGAACTAAAGAGATAGGAATAAGAAAAGTAATGGGTGCATCTTCAAGTAGTATAATTTTCTTATTATCAAAAGATTTTTTAAAATATGTCTTGTTAGCTAATGTTATTGCATGGCCTTTAGCTTGGTACTTTATGCATTTATATTTAGAAAATTTTGCTTATAAAATTAATCAAAATATCCTTCTTTATCTAATTTCAACGCTTATAGCGATTATTTTATCGTTGATTGTGGTAATTATTTTAGCGTATAAGGTTTCTAAAGAGAAACCAAGTAATTCTTTAAAATATGAATGATATGATTTATATATAAGAGGAGTAATTAATGATTGAGTTAAAAAACATTTATAAAATATATAGAACTAATGAAATTATCACTACAGCAATAAAAGAGGTTTCATTGATTATAGAAAAAGGAGAATTTGTCTCAATAATGGGTCCTTCAGGTAGTGGAAAATCAAGTTTACTTAATATTATCGGTTTATTAGATTATGCTGATAAGGGAGAATATAAACTTTTTAATCAGTATATTTATGAAATAAAAAAAAAAAATATTGAGAATATCAGGAAAAACAATATAAGTTTTATCTTTCAACAATTTAATTTGATTAATGATTTGAATACTTATCAAAATATTGAACTTCCTTTAAATTATTTTAATTTAAAAAAATATGAAAAGAAGAAACGAACCTTAGTTCTTTTAGAAGAATTAGGTTTAGCTGATTTTAAAAATAAATATCCTTATCAACTTTCCGGAGGACAACAACAAAGAATAGCTGTCGCCAGAGCATTAATTACGAATCCTCAAATCTTGTTAGCTGATGAACCAACAGGAAATTTAGATTCAAAGAATGGTGAAAAGGTTATTAATTTACTAAAAAATATTCAACAAGAGGGGACTACCGTTATTATGACTACTCATAATCTTGCTTTTGCAAAACAGAGCTCACGTATAATAAATCTTTTTGACGGTGAAATTGTTTCAGATGATTTTTTTAATAAAGTTTATTTGAATAAACAATATAAGGCTTTTTAAATAAAAGATACTAATGTAATTAAATAGTTTTATATTTTTTAAATTGAGAAGGGGTTTGATAATGTTTTATAACAACAATTGCTTTATCGTGTATTTAACTTTTCTTGACAAAATATAGAATTATTTAAACCTTGAATAAAAGGAGTTTTTGATGAATGATAAATTTATGGAGTTAAAAGAAATAGTTAATTTGGAAAGTATATCTAATTATTTAAAATTTATGGTAAATTCAATTGATATTGGTTCTGATGATTGTATATTTGTAATGATTGATATTCAAGAAAAGTTAGGCAAAGCAATATATCAAATTGATGAAGTTATAAAGCAAGTTAATATATTGAATAAAGCCTCTGAATTGTTAGATATTCCTTTAATTATTACTGAACAATACCCTAAAGGTCTTGGTGAAACTATGAAGAATATTTATATTCCTCATAATTCACATAAGATTGAAAAAACCAAATTTAGTATTTTTACTAATGATTTTTTTAATATTTTAGATACTTTTGAAAGAAGAACTACTAAAAAACCGATTTTAGTTTTATATGGAATTGAGACACATATTTGTGTTGCACAATCTATTCTTGAAGCAATAAAGAATGCTTATCATATTATATTAGTAGAAGATGCTGTATCCTCAAGAAAATCTCATAGTAAAGAAATCGCCCTAAAATTATTAGCAGATAAGGGTATAGAAATCGTTACAACTGAAATGCTTTTATTTAGATTATTAAAAGATGCTAAACATCCTAAATTTAAAGAGATTTCTAACTTAATAAAATAATAATAAATTTCGTGTAATTCCATTTATAAGTTGCGTAAATAATTTGAGAAATCAATTGACAAAATCTAATACATGAAATTTTTTAAATTAGTGTAGTTATAAATTTATAGTGTTGAATAAATACACCAATAAAGCATAAATAAGGAGTTAAAATGAATATTCTGATTACTGGTGGTGCCGGTTTTATTGGTTCGCATCTATGTGAATCACTTTTATCTGAAGGGAATAAGGTTACTGTTATAGATAATTTATCTACCGGTAGATTTTCTAATATATCTCATTTACAAGATAATCCTAAGTTTAATTATATAATCGGTACAATTCTTGATCGTAGTTTAATGGAAAATTTAATTTCTGAATCAGATATCATATATCATCTTGCTGCTGCAGTTGGAGTAAAATATATAATAGATAATCCCTTGTTATCTCTTCAGACAAATATTATTGGTACCGAGAATGTATTAGAATTTGCTAATAAATACAAGAAAAAAGTTTTAATTGCCTCAACATCAGAGATTTATGGTAAAAGCGAGAAAATCCCTTTTAGAGAGGAAGATGATAGAGTTTTAGGTAGTACAAGTATTTCAAGATGGGGATACTCTTGTTCAAAGGCTATTGATGAATTTGTTGCTTTAGCATATAATCGAGAGAAGAAATTACCTGTTGTAATCGTAAGATTATTTAACACGGTAGGTCCTAGGCAATCAGGTCAATATGGTATGGTAATTCCAAAATTTGTAAAAGCTGCTTTACTTGGTCATCCAATGACAATATTTGGTGACGGTAAACAATCCAGATGTTTCACGGATGTTGCAGATGTAGTTACAGGTCTGAAGGGCTTAATGAAAGAGCCTAAAGCAGAAGGGAAGGTGTTTAATATTGGTAACACAGAAGAAATTACTATTGAAGATTTGGCAGTGAAAATTAAAGGAATAACTAAAAGTAAATCAAAAATAGAATATATACCTTATGATGATGCTTATGAACAAGGTTTTGAAGATATGAGACGTCGTATGCCTGATTTATCAAAGATAAATAAATGTATTGGTTATGTTCCGAAATATAACCTTGATTCTATCTTGGAAAGAGTGGTTAAGTATTATGAAGAATAGTATTCTGGCATTATTATTACTTTTGGTATTGATTCCTTTAAGTCTTAATGCAAGTTTTATTAATGCAGAAACGTATATTGTAAAAGCCGGCGATCAGTTTTTATTGCAAACCAATGAAGAAGAGTTTGTTCCTGTAACCTTAACAGTGACTCCTTCCGGATATCTAAGCTTATATCCTTTCGGAGATAGAATTTATGTTGCCGGGAAAAGTTTAAAGATAGTGGAAGAATTGATAACAAATGAAGTATCATCCTTTATTGATATTGGGAAAGTAGATATACAGTTTTTATTGGTAGCTCCATATAAATTTCATATTTTAGGTGCAGTTGTTAAGCCGGGTGCATATAATACAGAGATTCTGTTAACACTTTTCGAGTGCATACAATTATCCGGTGGATTTACAACAAATGCATCAAAAAAGGTTAATCTTATTAGAAATAATGAGTCTTATGAGTATGATCTACAAGATTACTTGTCCGGAGATGATATAGATGCAAATCCATTTATAATGGATAATGATGTTATAATTATTAATAACGCTAAAGAGTATATTCAAGTATTTACAAATAATGATACTTTAAGTTATATTCAAACTATTGAGATAGAAAATGATAGCACTAAAATAGAAGACGCTCTAAGATTGTTAGATATAAAAGATAATATTTCATCTTTTGAGGTGTTTTCTATTAAAAGAGATAATTATATTATTGATGCTGACAAAGATTTTATCCTTCAAGATAGAGATAAGATTTATCTTACAGCCTATGAGCAAAATGTATATGTTGTAGGAAGTGTTTATAATCCTGGACCATATAAATTTAACGGTGCAATGAATGCAGAATATTATATTGCTCTCAGTGGAGGATGGAATACTAATGGTTCGTCTAAAAAAATATATATAATTAATGAATATGGGAAAAAAAGGAGATACTCCGGTCAAACAATAAAACCCGGTGATATTATTTATGTACCCGAATCATATAGAAGTATTCTTATCTCCTATTTAGTACCAATTAGTACCATAGTCTCTGTGGTCTCAACAATAATTTTATTGAGTAGGAAATAATTTTAAAGAGGTAAAAATGAAAGTAAATTTATTAGATTTAAATGCACAATATGAAAATATTTTGCCTGAAATTAAACAAGAAATTAATAATGTCTTAGATAATCATCAGTATATTTTAGGCCCTGCTGTAAAAGACTTTGAAAATGATATGCAAAATTATTTGAGTGTTAAGCACGTAATTGGTTGTGCTTCAGGAACCGATGCCTTGCAATTAGCACTAATGGCTTTAGAAATTGGCGAAGGAGATGAAGTTATAACAACTCCTTTTACTTTTTTTGCAACTGCTTCTACTATCTATAGAGTTGGTGCAAAACCAATATTTGTTGATATAAATCCTGATACATTTAATATTGATGTAAATAAGATAGAACAAGCAATAACTCCAAAAACTAAAGCAATAATGCCTGTTCATTTGTTTGGTCAAGCAGCTGAAATGGATAAGTTGATGCAATTAGCTAAACAACATAATCTTAAAGTTATTGAAGATAATGCTCAAGGTATTGGTGCAAAATTTGATAATCAGTTTGCAGGTACAATTGGAGACATTGGCACATTATCTTTTTTCCCAAGTAAAAATCTCGGAGCAATGGGTGATGGCGGAATGTGTTTAACTAATTCGGATGATCTTGCCGGAAAACTTAGACAATTAAGAGTTCATGGTGAAAGTCCAAAATATTATCACAAATGGGTTGGATTAAATAGTCGTTTGGATTCTCTTCAAGCTGCAATCCTTAGAGTTAAACTTAAACATTTAGAAAGCTGGTCTGAAGGTAGACGTCAAAATGCAAAGATGTATTATAATCTACTTTCTAATGTAAAGGAAATTAAGTTACCTTTTATAAATGAAAAAGCTAAAACAATTTATAATCAATTTACTATAGTTTGTGAAAAAAGAGATGAATTGATGGCTTTTCTTCAGTCTAATGATATTGGTTGTGCAATCTATTATCCTTTACCATTACATCTGCAAGAATGTTTTTCTTATTTGGGATATAACGAAGGCGATTTACCTGTTTGCGAAAAATTAAGTAAACAAGTTCTTTCAATACCAATCTTTGGAGAGTTAACAAAACAACAGATAGAATATGTTTCATTGAAAATTAAAGAATTTTATCAAAAATAATTATGAGGTTTTTTTATGAATATTGTCGTATGTATTAAACAAGTACCTGATACAACAGAAATCAAGATTGATCCACAAACAAATACATTAATTCGTGAAGGTGTTGAAAGTATAATTAATCCTTTTGATTTATATGCTATTGAAGAAGCAGTTCGTTTAAAAGAACAATTTGGTGCAACAGTAACAGCAGTAACTATGGGGCCTCCTCAAGCTGAAACAGCACTTAGAGAAGCTGTTTCTCTTGGGGTAGATAATATAATCCTTCTTTCGGACAGAAAGTTTGCCGGAGCTGATACTTGGGCTACTAGCTTAACTCTTTCAGGAGCAATTAAGAAATTAGAGAATGTTGATTTAATATTTTTTGGTCAACAAGCTATTGATGGGGATACTGCACAAGTAGGTCCCGGAGTTTCTGCTCATTTAGATATGGGTCAAGTTTGTTTTGTTTCAAAGATTCACGAAATAAAAGATGGAACCATTACTTTAGATAGATTAATGGACGATGGTTATGACACTCTTTCAGCTAGGCTTCCATTAGTGATAAGTGTCGTAAAAGAAATTAATACTCCTCGTTTGCCTTCACTTAGAGGTAAAAAAAATGCTCGTAATGTAGAACTTGTAACATGGAATGCACAAGACCTTGAACTTGACGAAAAATTAATTGGACTAAATGGTTCACCAACTCAAGTAGTAAAAATATTTTCACCTCAACTTACTAAACAAGGTGAGAAATATGAGTTATCAGGTGATGAAGCTGCAGAAATTATTTACCGAAGGATAAAAGAAATTAGCAGATGACTTATTTTGTTCATAACTTAAATCCAATTATTCTCAAAGTTGGTTCTTTAGCGATTACATGGTATGGGGTACTTTATAATGTAGCCTTCATTCTTGGTTATTTTCTTGTCAAAGTAAATTTCAAGAAAAAAGATATCATAATGTCTGCAAATCACTATGAATCATTGATTTTTAATATTATTCTTGGTGTTCTCATAGGTGGTCGTTTAGGATATGTAATTTTTTATTACCCGAGTTATTATATTAGTAATCCTTTAGCTGTTTTCTATGTTTGGGAGGGTGGTATGTCTTTTCATGGAGGTGCTTTAGGAGTTATTATTGCCGGTTTGATTTTTTGTAAAAAAAATAAATATAATTTTTATCAACTTGCTGACCCGGTTATGCCTTTAGTAGCATTAGGCTTAGGTTTGGGAAGGATAGCAAATTTTATTAATGGGGAACTTTATGGAAAGGCAACATCGTTACCTTGGGCGGTGATATTTAATAATACAGATCCTGAAAAAATACCTCGACATCCTACTCAAATATATGAAGCACTTTTAGAAGGATTTTTAATGGCTTTGGTTTTGCAAATCATAATGATAAAAAATAAAATAAAGGGATTAATTTTTTGGTTGTTTATCGGACTTTATGGTATAGTAAGATTTTTGATAGAATTTATAAGGATACCTGATGATTTACCAATGTATGATAACGGAATGTTATTCAATCAATTTTCAATGGGGCAAGTTTTAAGTTTATCTATGATAATAATTTCTACTATTTTTATCTCAATATTATTATATAAGAGTCATAAAAGAAATAACTCAATATGAAAAATTATTTTCTGATAGTTGTTATAGTGTTATGCTTTCTTATGACTTCGTGTTCAATAAGATATCAAAAGTATAGTTCTGAAGAAAAATTTCTATTATTTGAAAATGAGTTAAATAAATGGAAACATTTTAAAATTTCAGGAATGTGTGATATAGTTTATAGTTCATTTAATATTATTCGTCCTTGCGTGGTAGCAAAATCAAGTGATAAGATTAGATTTGATGTTTTTGATTCCGGTATATTTGGTTTGGGTGGTGGAATATTTACGGCATTTTATGCTGATGATAAGATGATTCAATATAAATTACCTGGGAATTCGACTATAACTACTAAAACTTTAGATGATAAGATGATTGCTTGGTTTGATTTTTTGTCTGAATCTATGTTTAAAGAATTAGAGAGTAATAAAGTAAAAATTATAAATAATCAGTATGCTATGATACGAAATATTGAATTTTTCTTTTATCCTAATATGCAACTAAAGGAAATTAAGAATGTAGAATCAGAAATTTTTGTATGGTTTGAATATAATAAATTCCTTGAATTAGCTCAGATAAAAATATCTAGTCCATTAATTAAAAATCTTACAATAAGCATTGACAAAATTGATTATTCAGATAATCTTGTCATTCCACTAAAAAAATAAAAATTTAATTAATTATAAAGGAGATTTATAGATGATAGCGAGATATAGTAAAAAAGAAATGGAAAGTATTTGGACTTCTCAAAATCGCTATCAATGTTGGCTTGATGTAGAATTAGCTGCTTGTAAAGCAATGAATAAATATAATATAATTCCTGATGATGATTTAAAAAATATATTGGGTAAAGCAGACTTTAATGCTGATAAAATTGATGAAATTGAATTAGTAACAAAGCATGATGTTATTGCCTTTTTAACTAATGTTGCTGAATATGTTGGTGAGTCAGCACGTTGGATCCATTATGGGATGACTTCATCAGATGTATTGGATACAGCAACTGCACTTCAATGTAAACAAGCAGGTGAATTGTTGTTAGAATCAATGAATAAGTTTTGTGAAGCTTTAAAAACAAGAGCATTAGAATATAAAGATACATTATGTATTGGTCGTTCTCATGGTATACATGCTGAACCAACTTCTTTTGGACTCAAATTTGCCTTATGGTATGATGAAATGCAAAGAAATTTAAGCAGAATGAAGAGTGCTATCGAAAGAATATCTGTAGGGCAAATTTCCGGTGCAGTTGGAAATTATGCTCATCTATCTCCTTTAATAGAAGAAGAAACTTGTCGTCACTTAAAGATTAAGCCTGTTAATATTGCTACTCAAGTAATACAAAGAGATAGGCACGCTGAATTTTTAAATGTAATCGCAATTATTGGTTCAACTATAGAAAAAATCGCAATCGAAATTAGACATTTACAAAGAACTGAAGTTCTTGAAGCGGAAGAAAATTTCTCTAAGGGACAAAAAGGTTCTTCAGCTATGCCTCATAAAAAGAATCCAATTACTTCTGAACAAATGAGTGGACTCGCTCGTTTACTCAGAACTAACGCCTTGGCATCTATTGAAAATAATGCTCTTTGGCATGAAAGAGATATTAGTCATTCGTCTGTAGAGAGAATTATTTTGCCGGATTCTACAATCTTATTGCATTATATGTTAGATAAAATGACGGCTTTAATTGCAAATTTGACTGTATATCCTGAAAATATCAAAAGAAACTTAGAACTAACTAAGGGTTTAGTTTTTTCACAAGTTTTATTATTAAAATTGGCAGAAAAAGGATCTTCTCGAGAAAATGCTTATGCTCAAGTTCAAAAGCATGCTTTAGTTTGCTGGCAAGAAAAAATTTCTTTTAGAAAACTTATTGAAGGTGATTCTAACTTGATGGAATATCTGAGTAATAATGATTTAGATGAAGTTTTTTCTTATCATAGATACTTAAAAAATGTTGATTATATATATAAAAGAATAGGAATTAGTTGAGAACTTTATGAATTTTTTTCACCCTCACGATATGATTTTAAAAGCACAAAAGGCTAAGTACAAAATATTAGCTTTTCCTGCAATAGTTATAATAATTTGTTTTATTTTTAGCACACAAGGGGTATCTAATAATGTTATTAAGTATATATCAGCTATAGCTTTGTTGTTTTGGTTATTTATACTTGTTATGTTTAGATATAAAAGATTTTATCCTACTCATGATATTTCTGAGATAATAGCACCAATTAATGGAAAGATTATATCAAAAAAGTGTATTCCTAACGGATGTATATTGACAATCCAAAAAAACTTTTTTTCTTCCAGTGAAATTGTTACATGCTCTGATAATGATATTCCTAATAAAATACAAATTGAAAAACAGCAAGTAAGTTGGGAAATACATGGAAATTTTATAAATATTTTTATTGATGATTCTATAAAATACCAATCAGTCTTGATTGGATTGGCTGTTGGTTATGCAGTATGTGAAGTTTTTATACCAATGAAATTTAAGATACAACTTGAAGAAAATGAATATGTCTCTGCCGGAGAAAGTATTATTGCAAAATTAGAAAATTTAACTGTTAATGAACAGGAGATTTATGAATAAAAGATTAGCTTATGCAATTCCAAATATTTTTACAGCTTTAAGTTTGATATGTGCCTTAGTAGCACTTAATTTAGCCTCAAATAATAAGTTCATTCAAGCTGCTTGGGTATTAACATTATCTTTATTGCTTGATGGTTTAGATGGTAAAATGGCAAGATTGTTGAAAGCAACAAGTAAAATCGGAGCAGAAGCTGATTCACTTGCTGATTTTGTCGCTTTTGGTGTAGTACCGGGTTTTTTATCATGGCAAGTTGGACTTAAGCATTTAGGGTTAATTGGATTTATTGTTTTTGTGTTTTATATTATATGTGGTGGATACAGATTAGCGAGGTATAATGTAATAACTCATAATCCAAATAAAAAAGAAAACTTTTTGGGTTTACCAATACCGGCAGCAGCTGCAGCGATTTGTTCATTTATTTTATTTAATGAGATAATATTAAGGGACTATGATGGTTATATAATTTTACTATTAATAATGATATTAATGGGTTTTTTGATGATTTCTCATGTTCCTTATATTGCCGTGAATAAGAGTTATAAAAAAAAGAAACAGATTAGTATTATTTCTTTTCTAATAGCAACGATAGCAATTTTAGCTATTAAATATACAGTGTGGGTATATCTTATAACGATTTGGTTATATGTATTATATGGTATGGTTAATTTTACTATATTAGCATTTTCAAGGCATAATACAAAAGATTATTATATAAAAAATAGGAAAGGTCTTTAAGAATATGATAAAGGCTAAAGTTTATGTTACATTAAAACCTAGTGTTTTAGATCCTCAGGGAAAAGTTATAACTAACGCTTTACATACCCTGGGTTATGATAGTATTGAAGAGACAAGAGCAAGTAAATTTTTTGAAATATCATTTAATGAATCTGATATTGATATTGTACAAACTAAATTACATGAGATATGTGATAAGGTGCTTGCTAACCCTAACACAGAAGTCTATAGTTTTAATTTGGAAAAGATCAATGAGTAAGATTTGTTATAATGTTATAACTTTTCCTGGTTCAAATTGTGATCATGATGCGTTTTGGATTGCAAAACTTCATAATGCAAAAAGTGAATTAATATGGCATAAAGATGATGAATTGAAAAATCCTGATGTAGTTATAATACCGGGTGGTTTTTCTTATGGTGATTATTTAAGATGTGGAGCGATCGCAAAATTTTCAAGTATAATGAAAACAGTGGTAGATTTTGCAGATAAAGGAGGCTTGGTTATTGGTATTTGTAATGGATTTCAAATTCTAACCGAAACTCAATTGTTACCGGGAACTCTTTTAATGAATAATACCTTACATTTTATTTGCCAACATCAATACGTTAAAGTGGAAAATAATAATACTCCTTTTACTAATAAGTATAATGAAAGTGAAGTTCTTGATATTCCCATAGCTCATAAGGAAGGTAATTATTTTATTGATGAACCGGGCTTAAAAAAACTAAGAGAAAATAATCAAATAGTTTTTAGATATTGTGATGAAAATGGGCAAATTAATAATGAATCTAATCCTAATGGTTCAGTTTATAATATTGCGGGTATCGTTAATGAAAAAGGTAATGTGCTTGGTATGATGCCACATCCTGAGAGAGCTGCTGAAACAATACTTTCTTCTCATAGAGGTGCAGGTGTATTTGAATCAATTAATAATTGGGTTTATGAGAATTTATAATTTAATTTTTCCTGCAGTATGTTATTCTTGTAAAAAAAGAATTACTGTGCAAAGAGATTGCCTTTGTGAAGAATGTAAAAAGAATCTTCAACGAAAACCCGAAAAGCTTGCCGGTGAAGATGCTATTGGAAATAGATATTTTGATGTTGCATATAGTATTTACCATTATAATCATACTGTACGAGAATTAATTCATGATTTTAAGTATAAAGAGATTAAAATAATAGGTGATTTTTTTGCTCAGAAGATGATTGATTATTTAAATGATGAATTATCGGATTTATTATGTGTTGATGGATTAGTATCTGTCCCGATGTTTAGTGTAAAACAAAGAGAAAGAAGTTTTAATCAAGCTGAATATATATTGAAAAAGATAGTTAAAGAATATCATTTAAGGGATTATTCTAAGAGTGTATATAAAAGTAATCCTACTGTAAGCCAAGCATTACAATCATTTCAATCAAGAATTGATAATCCGAGAAATTCATTTAAAGTAAAAAATGCAGATGTTCTAAAAAATAAAACGCTATTGATAATAGATGATGTTTTTACGACCGGAGCTACTGCTAATGAACTTGCAAAAACATTAAAACAAAATGGAGTAAAAAAAATCTATATTTTAACAATTGCTTCCGGTGATATGGAAATAAAGGAGAAATATGCAAGTTGAAGTTTCTAAAGAAAGAGCTTTAGAATTGATTGATAAAGTAGCTGTATTCTTCGCATCTAGAAGAATGGGTGCACCTGCTTTGTTATTTTTAGAGTCAATGAGACCTTTACATTTTATTGGTAGTCAAATAATGTATTTCTTGTCTCCGTTTGCAGGTATTATTTTTAAGGGAGAAGAATTTGAGGAATTTGCTGCTTTGTTGTCTGATCACGAAAATGTCCAATTGTTAATAAATCGCATTGATGAACTTGATGAAAAATTTAATGAAGAACAAAGAAAACTCGAAAGAATTAAAAGAAAAAAAAATTGGGAAAAATTCAAATCGTTTTTTAAAAAAAAGAATAAAAACAATAATGGAGGAAAATTATGAGTAAAGATCGTCTTACCAGAATCATTGCAACTGACTGTGGTTCGACGACGACAAAAGCTATTCTCATTGAATATGTTGATGGTGAATATCGTCAAACTGTTCGCGGAGAAGCTCCTACAACTGTTGAAGCTCCTCTGAATGATGTGACACGCGGTGTCGTCAATTCTGTGCAAGAACTTGAAGAACTTGCACGATTAAAATATAACAATCCGAATATTAAATTTTTATCTGATGATGGTGAACGAGAAATTGTCATCCCTCGAGATGGCGATTTAGGCGTTGATGCTTATGTCTCTACCAGTAGTGCCGGTGGCGGTTTACAAATGATGGTTACCGGTGTAGTGGCTAATATGACCGGTGAAAGTGCCGAAAGAGCAGCTCTTGGTGCAGGTGCTATTGTAATGGATGTAATTGCCAGCAATGATAAAAGATTAAATCATGAAAAGATTGAAAGAATTAGAGAACTTAGACCGGATATGATCCTAATGGCCGGCGGTGTTGACGGCGGTACAACAAAACACGTAGTTGAAATGGCTGAGTTAATAGGTGCTGCAGACCCTAAACCTAGACTAGGTTCAAGCTATAAACTACCTATTATCTTTGCAGGCAACAATAAAGCAACTGATGAGATTAAAAATACTCTTGAGAAAAAGGTAGATTTGATTATTGCTGATAATTTAAGACCAACATTAGATAAAGAAAATCTAGGACCGGCACGTGATAAAATTCATGATATATTTATGGAACACGTTATGCAACAAGCTCCCGGATATAATAAATTGATGGAATGGACAAGAGCTTATCTTGATGGAAAAATAAGTCAAATTCCTATTATGCCAACACCGGCTGCTGTGGGTAATATAATGCAAACTATTGCAAAAATGGAAGAAATTGAAGTTGTTGGTGTTGATATTGGTGGAGCTACAACTGACGTATTTTCAGTTTTTACAGAGGATTATGTATTTAATCGTACTGTTTCAGCAAATCTTGGTATGAGTTATAGTATATCAAATGTATTAGCTTCAGCAGGTTTGCCAAATATTTTGAGATGGGTTCCGTTTGATATTGATGAGTCAGAGCTTAGAAATATGATTAAGAATAAAATGATTCGACCTACTACAATTCCTGCATTACTTGAAGAGTTAGTTTTAGAACAAGCTATTGCTAAGGAAGCTTTAAGGCTTGCATTTATTCAGCATAAAGAATTTGCTGTTTCTCTTAAGGGTGTTCAACAAAACAGAGATATAGCTTCAGCCTTTGATCAACAAACTTCCGGTGGTAGTATTGTTAATATGATGACTCTTAACTTAATTGTTGGTTCCGGAGGTGTTTTATCACATGCTCCTCGTAGACAACAAACTGTTATGATGCTTATTGATGCATATTTACCGGAAGGTGTTACCAGACTTGCTGTGGATAGTATTTTTATGATGCCACATTTAGGAGTACTTGCTGAAATTAATCCTGAAGCAGCTACTGAAGTTTTTAACAAGGATTGTATGATTGTACTTGGTACTTGTGTTGCTCCGGTAGGAAGAATTAAACCGGATGCAATTGCATTAAGTGCTGAAATCGAATTACCTGATGGTAATGTTTTCAAAGAAGATATTCCTTTCGGTGAAATAAGATTAATCCCTTGTCCTTTAAATACTAAAGCTAAAGCAAAACTTAAGCCCGGTAAAGGTTTAGATGTGGGTGCAGGCAAAAATCAAGAATTTATTACTGAACTTTCCGGTGGTGTTGTTGGTATAGTACTTGATACTCGTGGACGTCAACCATTTGTTTTACCAACTGATAAACAAACTCGTATTAAAAATCTTAAAAAGTGGATGAAAGAATTAAATGCTTATCCCGAAAAAATATTAAATTAGGAGGAAATAAATGTCTCAAGCTTATTCTGCAGGACTTGCTGTTACTGATAGTATAGTCTTAAAAAAAGAACGTATTCTTCCTCTTAAAGGAAAAGTACTTGTTAACAAAGGTGATAAGGTTAAAAGTGATGATTTGGTCGCTGAGACTTCATTACCGGGTAATATTTTACCTATGAACGTTGCCAATAAACTCGGAATTACTCCTGCACAAGTTAACCAATTTATTAAGATTAAAGCAGGTGAGCAAATAAAAAAAGGTCAAATAATTGCTGAAGATAATGGTTTTTTAGGCCTTGGCTTCTTTAAGTCTTCAATCAAATCTCCTATTGAAGGAGAGGTTGAGTCAGTATCTACTTTGACTGGACAGGTTATGTTAAGAGAACCTCGTATTCCTGTACAAATCAAGGCTTTTATTGATGGAATAGTAGTTGAAGTAAAACCTGAAGAAGGTGTTGTTATTGAAAATAAATCAGCTTATATTCAAGGTATTTTTGGTATTTGTGGAGAAACTAACGGTTTAATCAAAATTCTTGTTAAAGATCCATCTGAAACCCTTAAACCGGAGTTAATAACTGCTGAATGTAAAGATAAACTCATTGTCGGAGGTTCTTTAACTCCAATTGAATCGATACTTAAAGCTAAAGAAATGGGTGTTAGAGGGATTATTACCGGCGGTATAGATGATCAAGATATTAAAAAATTATTAGGTTATGATATTGGTGTTGCAATTACAGGTCATGAAAATCTTGGAATTACAGTTCTTGTAACTGAAGGGTTTGGCCCGATAAAAATGGCTGAAAAAACATTCAATCTTTTAAAATCATTCGAGGGAAAACAAGCATCTATGCATGGTAAAACTCAAATTAGAGCAGGTGTTATCAGACCTGAAGTAATTATTCCTTTAGATTTCGAACAAAAAGATTTAGCTTATCAAAAACCAAAATTACCTATCTTAGAGCCCGGACAATTAGTTCGTATCATTCGTCAACCCGGTTTTGGAGAAATTGGTAAGATTACAGCATTGCCGGAAGCTCTAAAGAATGTTGAATCTGAAACTAATGTACGTATTTTAGAAGCTGAAGTTAATGGACAAAAATTAGTTATTCCAAGAGCTAATGTTGAACTTATTGAACAATAATATAATTATACAATTACAAAACCCGATTGTTATAATCGGGTTTTTTTAATTAAAACTTTTTTACATATTTATCTATAAAATTTAACCGGGATCTTATAGAACATTTTTCACATTTCGGGGCAGCTCATTCGGTTTGTATAGGGCTTATTAATTGATATCGTTATAGTTAAGGAGTTCATAGTACAATCAAGAATGCTCACACAGCATAATTATTCAATATTCTTATTTAATAAAACTTGACATCGGCACATTTACTGCATATTATACTATAAATCAAAATAAAGTGAGGTGCTTATGAAATTCTTGGATATTGCAATGGATTATGCAAAGAGTTTAACTGCTGACTATGCCGATATTCGCATTCAAAAAACCACGTCTGAAGGTATATATCTGGAAAATACAAGCTTTAAGCATAATAATCTCAATTTAATCTATGGATACGGAATTAGAGTTTTGAAAGATGGAGCTTGGGGTTTTGCCCATTCAAATATCTTTACAGAGGATGCTGTAAAGAAGACAACCAAACAAGCTTATGATATTGCAAGATTATCCGCAACGCTCAAAAATGGAGCAGGGATAAGGCTTGCTAATGAAAAAAGTTACATAGCAGAGTATAAAACTCCTTTAAAAATCGATCCCTTTAAGATTTCATTAAAAGAGAAAACGGAATTAATGTTAGAAATATCAAAAAAGATGTTATCATATAATCAGATTAAAAAGACTATGGTTTATTTTATGACTCAAAAGGATGAGAAACTTTTTGCTTCGACAATAGGTACAAGATTAGATGTACAAACTACTTTTATTAATCCGGTTTTTGTGGCTTATGCCTCAAATGATAATGATACACAATCAAGACAGTTTAATGAAGGCGGTAAAGGTATTGGTTGGGAATGGATAAATAATTTAAATCTTATTGATAAGGCTGACCAAGTTGCACAAGAGGCTATAATTAAAGTTAATGCTGAGACATTATCTGAGGAGAAAAGACGAACCTTGATACTTGATCAGATTCATTTAGGTTTGACAATGCACGAATCTGTTGGGCATCCTACTGAATTAGATCGTGTTCTTGGTTGGGAAGCTGATTATGCCGGTATTTCGTTTGCTACTCCTGAAAAATTAAAGAACTATAAATATGGTTCTGATATAATAAATTTTATGGGAGATAATACGTTAGATGGTGGATTGGCTACAGCGGGATTTGATGATGATGGTGTACCCGGTCAAAAATGGTATATTGTTAGAAATGGAATTCTTAATGAATATGGGACAACGCGTGAAACAGCACCTTTTATAGATTTAGATTATTCAAGAGGATGTAATAGAGCTACTCATTATTATGATCAACCAATGAACAGGATTCCTAACTTGTATCTTTTACCCGGCGAGAAAAAGCTTAGTCTTTCTGATTTGATTTCTGATACAGAAGAGGGTGTTTTTATTCAAGGGCAAGGCTCTTTCTCTATTGATCAGCATAGAATTAATTTCCAGTTTGGAGGAGATTATTTTTGGGAAATAAAAGATGGTAAATTATATAGGCCTTTAAAGAAAGTATTATATCGTTCTAATAATCCTGAGTTTTGGAATAGTTGTGATGCTATTTGTGATAAACGTTTTTGGAAGCCGTTTGGCGTGATAAATTGTGGCAAAGGTCAACCAAATCAAACAGGCAGAATGACACACGGAGCTGCTCCCTCAAGATTTAGAAATATCCGTGTAGGAGGTTCAAAATGAAAGAGAAATTAATGACAATAGCTGATTTCTTAAGAAAGAATGTAAAAGCGGATGATTATTCAATTTCTATTAGTTATACTAATACTCATTATACACGTTTTGCTCAGAATTCTATTACTCAACATATGCAAGGAGAATATTTTGCAGTTTATTATCAATGTATTAAAGATAATAAGAGGGGAAGTGCTTCCGGAAGACAAATGGACGAAGAAAGTCTTATAGAAATGCTTAGAAAAGCTGAAACTATTGCAGAACAAAATACTCCTGATCCAAATATAGAAAAGTCATTGGAAAAATCTGAGCTTATCAAAGTAGATAATTATTATGCTACTATTGAAAAGATTGACACTGCAAAACTTATTGATATGGTGAAACAATGTATAGTTTTTGCAAAATCAAAGGAAGCAATGCTCTCCGGAATAATTTCAAAAGAATTTACAGAACATATCTATATGACAGGAAATGGTTTTCTTGCTTATGATCGAGTGTCAAATTTAGATATGTCAATGACATTAAGAAAAGATCATATTGAAACTAAGGTTTCTTATGGTAGTAAAAACCCGGATACTCTTAATCTTGATAAATTACTTAATCAATTAGGTTCTCAATTTGACGCTCTTAAAGAAATCAAGCCTATGGATTATGAAACATTGCCTGTAATACTCAGACCTCAAGCTGTTTTAAATCTATTTTGGTTTCTAATTTGGTTATTTGATAGGCAAGCTGCTGACGAAAACTTAACTCCTTTTACTGATCTTATCGGAGTAACAGATAAGGAATTAATGGCTTTTGGTGAAAAATTTACTATGTATTCTACTTTAAAAGACAGTGATTTAATGGCAAACCCATTTACTTCTAACTGCGTCAGCAAAGACATTAGTTGGATCAAGAATGGAGTAATTGAAAATATGCTAACCTCAAGATATTGGGCTCAAAAAAATAATCTTGAACCAAGCAGTCTTTATAATTTAGTAATTGCAGGAGAAGATACATCAGAAGAAGAAATGATGAAAATGGTACCAAGAGGCTTAATTGTAAATAATTTATGGTATATTAGGCTTAATGATAGAAAATCAGCTGATTTGACGGGTATGACCAGAGATGGCGTTTTATATTTTGAAAACGGTAAGATTAAACACGCTGTTAATAATTTTAGATTTAATGAACAAATTCATAATTTAACTAAGAGAATCTTAGCCCTTGGGAAGTCTATTCAAATTAATGCGGCTGATAAGGTACCTACAATCTTATTTGATAATTTTACTTTTGTAGATAAGACTAATTTTTAAAAAATAAATCTTAAGGTAAGGGGGATTTCTTTTTGAAATCCCCTATTTATGTAAAAAAGACTTGACTTTTGTTGATTTTTGATTTTAAATACATAAAAATGTAAAGGTGGTCTAATGAAAGTTAGTGACTTAAATTATTACTATAATAAATTTAAATTTGGGGAAGATATTTTCTATCAATTAATGCAAAAAAGGGTAAGAGAAATTTTATTAGTTTCAACCTTTTATGACGCATATATTTTTGAACAAGATGGTCAACTTTCAGAACTTATTTTCGGAGAATACAGACAAATGAATTTGACTACTGCTCCACGTATTACATCAGTTCCTACAGCTCAAGAAGCTGTTAATATGCTTAAAGAAAAGAAATTTGATTTAGTTATAACTATGATGAGAATAGGTGAGATGACACCTTTTCAACTTGCAAAGCATATTAAAACCAATTATAAAGATTTACCGGTTTTACTATTGATAAATAATAGAGCTGATTTTGCTATATTGGAAAATCATTCTGAAGAAATGTGTTATGTAGATAATACTTTTTTATGGAATGGTGATACTAAGTTATTTCTTGCAATGATTAAAAATATTGAAGACAGGCTTAATCTTAATAATGATACTGAAATAGGATTAGTTAGAGTTATACTTTTAGTTGAAGACTCAATACATTATTATTCAATGTATTTACCTCTTTTGTATGGCGTAGTAATGAGGCAAACTCAAAGATTAATCACCGAGGAGTTAAATGAAGTCAACAAACGTCTAAGAATGAGAGTTAGACCAAAAATAATTTTAGCTAAAAATTACGAAGAAGCTATTGATTTATATAATAAGTATAAGGAATATTTACTTTGTGTTATCTCAGATATAAGGTTTTCAAAAAATAATCAAATCTATGCAAAAGCAGGTTTTGATTTAATTAAGCATATTCGTTCTATCCAACCTGATATTCCTGTAATTATGCAATCATCAGAAATAGAGAATCAAGAAAATGCAGAAAATATGAATTGTATGTTTTTAGATAAAAACGATGAGAATCTTTTGGCAAATGTTCGTAATTTCTTTTTGAATCATCTTGGTTTTGGTAATTTTGTGTTTAGGGATAAAAATCAAAATGTGATTTTTGAAGCTAAATCACTCATAGATTTTGAAAAAAAAGTGCAAGTTATTTCTGATGAATCTTTATTATTTCATAGTAATAGTAATCATTTTTCCAATTGGCTTATTGCAAGAGGAGAAATTGAGATTGCAAGAAAGATTAAACCTATTACTGTAGATGATTTTAATAATGTAAATGAACTCAGAAAATATATTAAAGATACATTTAAGTATATCCGAACTCAGAGGAATAGAGGGAAAATAATTAATTTTGAAGAGTCTTCATTGTCTAACATTAATCAAATAGTAAGGCTTAGTGATGGTTCGCTTGGAGGAAAGGGAAGAGGCTTAGCTTTTTTAAATGCACTCCTTTGTGCAATGGATTTACAAGAAGATTTTGATGGAGTGGATATTTCTTTACCTTCAACAGCAATTATTGGAACTTCTGAATTTGATCAGTTTTTAGAGACCAATAATATCACTAAAAAAGTTAAACATAAAACTGATGATGAAATAAACATTATCTTTTTACAAGGTTTATTAAGTGATGAGTTAATTAACAAATTAAAAATATATCTTGAAAATGTTCATTATCCACTTGCTGTAAGATCATCTTCACTTCTTGAGGATTCTCAACTACAACCCTTTGCCGGAATATATAAAACATTTATGTTGCCTAATAATCATGACGATGTTCAAGTTAGATTAAGACAGTTAACTAATGCAATTAAATTGGTTTTTGCTTCAGTTTTCCTCAAAGAAGCTCGTAATTATATTGAAGCATTAAGCTATAAATCTGAAGAAGAAAAAATGGCAGTTATAATTCAGGAAGTTGTTGGTTCAAATTATGGAGATAATTATTATTATCCTCATATTTCAGGAGTAGCTCAGTCATATAATTTCTATCCTACTTCGTATTTGGAACACTCTGATGGAATAGCAAATATTGCTTTAGGATTGGGTATTTCTGTTGTTGAAGGGAAGTATAATTATAGATTTTGTCCTAAGTATCCGGAAACTTTAATGTTAACTCAAGATGATATGATTAAAAATTCTCAAAAATATTTCTATGCATTAAATCTTACTCAACAAGAGTTTGACTTATGTTCCGGAGAAGAAATAACCCTTTCAACTTTAGAGATTAAGGAGGCTGAAAAACATAATATTCTTGGTCCTTTAGTGTCAATTTTAGATTACGAAAGCAGAACTTTACTTGATGGATTACCGAAGATTGCTAATCAAATCCCGAAAGGATTAAGGGTGTTGACTTTTGCAGGAATTTTAAAATATAAGCAATTTCCTCTCGCTGAGATTTTAGATAAACTTTTAGAAATTGGTGAAATATCTCACGGAATTCCTGTGGAAATTGAATTTGCTGTTTCATTAAATCAAAATGCTGAACAAAAGCCAACTTTCTTTATTTTGCAAATAAGACCACTTTCAGTAAATCCTGATTCTTTCTATATTGATAAACAACAATTAACGAAACAAGACTTGTTATTATATACAAATCAAGCTATGGGAAATGGTTGTATTGATAATCTGTATGATATTGTTTTCGTAAAACCGGATGTTTTTGATAAAACTAAAACGGAAGAGATACAGCAAGAAATTGAGTATCTTAATAATTTATTGGCGAATGATTTTGAGATTAATAAAAAAAATGGTAGGAATTATATATTGATGGGACCGGGTAGATGGGGAACAAGAGATAGATTTCTTGGTATTCCTGTAAAATGGAATGATATTAATCATGCTAAAGTTATTATTGAATACGGATTGAAAGATTTTAATATCGATGCCTCCCAAGGAACTCATTTTTTTCATAATCTTGTTGCAATGAATGTTGGTTATTTTAACATTAAGCATAGTTCTTATCAAGATAAGGACGTATTAGATAATTTTATTGATTGGGAATGGATAAATAAGCAGAAAAAATATATTGATTTAAAATATACCGGACTAATTAGATTAGATAAAACTTTTTTAGTAAAGATGGATGGGAAAAACGGTATAGCCGTTATTCAGAAGCCTGAATAAATTTTTAAAAGTGCAAGCAAATTGCTTGCACTTTCTATAACTTTTAATTTAAAATCGTATGATTGACATTAAAATATTTTATAATTTAAACCTAAACTTAAGATAACAATATCTTTATTATATTCAGCATTTTTATAAATATCATCACCCTTTTCTTCAAGGTAAAATACCTTACCTAAGCCTATATTTAAATCTATTAAATCTGTAATTCCGTATTTACAGCCGCCACCAATAAAGTGGGAATCAAGTTGATACTCAAAATCATTGTATGTTTTTTTATTTCCTCCAACGACAACATAGTTGTAACCCATACTAATAAGTAATTTTTGGTTTATTTGATATTCAAAACTTGTTTGTAATTCATAACCATTATCATATTCTTTGTAGGCAATATTTTTATTAGATGTTTGTTTAATAAAGAAATATTGTAATCCGATGCTTGTCTTAAATGATTCTGTCCATTCATAAGATATACCTGTTCCAATCATAGCCGGTAAATCTTTTCTTTCTTTTGCACCATCTAAATAAGACACCATTTTAGGTAAAAGACTCCAGTCATTAATTTTGGTTTTAGTCTCAAATTCTAATTTAGTAATTGTTTCGTATCTAAATCCAATATTAGTTTTACCATAATTCAAGTTAATCCCAATGATAGCTCCTAAACCGGAAGCTGTTTTCTCAGCATCAAGTTGTTGGAATGTAGTATCTGCAACTGAACCTAAAGCTCCGTTTAAAATTAGAAAATTACCACTTCCTTTGTATGTTTTTTGTGAGCTTATATATCTTCCGGTTAATGAAATTGATATATTTTCATTGATTGCATAAGCTGCTCCTGCAGAATATCCATAGTAGATTGAAGACCCTTCAAATCTACCTTTAATAAGTTTAGCGAACATATATTCAGCATAAGGATCACCTTGCGCTGCGTGCATAGCTTGTTGTAAGCCGGTTTCGAGATACGGCATTACGTAAAGACCATCTTTATAATCTAAGTTTCCTCCACCGGCAGGTATGGTAAATGAAGCAAATATACCTAAATTATCTTTTTTATATAAAGCATAAAATGTAGGTATTACTAAGCTGGGAATAGTCGTTTTGAACTTTGTTGAAACAGTGTCTCCGGGGACCGGTCCTGTAACAGAATATTCTTTTATAAAACTTTGATTATTAAAGTTAATATAAAATCCATCAGACATCTTAGTTACACCGGCAGGATTATAACTGATTATGTCGGCATTATCAGTGGAAGCATTTCTTGAAAGTGTTCTTATGTAGGCGGCACTCTGATTAGATAAATAGTCAATACTGCCTGCAAAAATAAAACTAAAACTTAGTAAAAAAATGATTACTAAGGTAATTTTTTTGATATTTTTCATATAAGCTCCTTGTTACAATAATATGTATTATTAAGCTTATAAATAATTATTGAAATTAGTCAAGAATTTTTTTGAATATTATTCATTTCCGTCCCAAAACATATCTATTGTAATTGCTTCAAGACCTGTATCATAGGGCATATTTGCCAAATTGACTTTAGCTCTTAATTTAATTTCCGGATTGCTAATTGATTCAGCTCTTATTTCAATATTACCTTTAGAAATGTCAATTATTTTTATCTCATATTTCCCGTTTTGAGTTGTGATATTATTGTCTATTGCATTTGTATCTATATATTTAGCAATTCTTGGAGTATCTTCTTCTTTGAGCTCACCTCCTGCTCCTCCGGTCATTCTAACTGTTCGCCAAAAGCCTTGAGCTGCAACTGAATAATGTTGTATTTCTGAAGATATTATTTGTCTTACTGAATTGTCAGATTGTTTATCAAACATAACGATGCTGATAGTTATAGATGCTCCTATAATTATTACTGATAATAATATCATTATTATTTGTTGAAATCCCATTAAAAAACCTTATTTTTTTAAGTTATATTATGCAAATATTATGCCAAATAATGGGTTGTTTGTAAAAGAGTTGATTATAATTAGATTGCTTGATTAGTAATTGATACTTTTATAATTGATGATTTTTTGTGTAAGCAAGGATGCTCACATAACGCTAATTTTAAGACAGCTTTCATTAATAAACCTTGATTGTTAAAGCTTATTTTATTTTTTTATTGACAAATATATAAACCTTGTTTATAATGAAATTAAAATTTGTTCCGGAGGTTGAGATTAAAGATTTTAGAGTAACGGGTAAAAACAATCAAGGTATGCCGGTTCAGGCTGTGATTACTGTTAAAGATAAAAAAGAAGCTAAAGATTTGCTTCAAAAACGTGGCATCATTATTGAAAAACTTGAACAAAAACGTGAATTTAATTATTATATAGTCTTACCAAATAAAAAGAAAATTTCCGGCAAAAAAATGGCTTTTAATGCTCAGGAACTTAAAGATGCTTTTATAAAACATGGTTATAATAAGGTTAGGGTAGAAGCTGTTTTAATTGATATTAAACTTAAGCCACCTGTACAAAGTATTTTGCAATTTATTAATCTTAGTTCGTTTATGCTTCAAGAAAAGATGGCTTATGATAAAATACTTGAAATCCTTGCGGATGAAGAAGATAATCCTACCTTAAGAAGTACTCTAAAAAGCATTCAGTCCGAACTAAAAAAAGGACGCGAAGGTGAAGATGTTTTTAAACAATACGAAGATGTATTTGGAAAATTCCCGGCATATATGCTTGGGCTTGCCACTAAATCGGGTAATATGGCTGAAGTCTATGAAGCAACAGCTAAATTTATGGAAAGAGAATTAGAATATAAAAAAAATCTTAAGTCTGCTCTTATGACACCTGCTTTCACAGTTTTGGCTATGATTCTTGCTGTTTTGTATTATGTGATTTCTGTTTTTCCTGCTACGGCTAATTTGTTTGTAAGGTTTGGGTTGGATATTCCTCCGATGACTAGATATACTTTAATGTTATCGGATTACTTACAAGTCAATTGGTGGTGGATGTTGAGTATAATTGTTATGCCTATATTAGTAATTTTTTTATGGTTCAAAACTGAAAAAGGATCTTATTATCGTGATAAATGGATGCTAAATATACCAATACTTGGTCCTTTATTTCATAAAACCAGTATAGAAATCTTTTTCCGTGTCTTTGCAGCGATTTATTCCGGTGCAGAAAACAATATAGAAACACTTAAAGCCTCAGCTGAAGCCTGTAAAAATAATTATATTGAAAAAGGTGTTAAGGAAATTGCGATTCCAATGATGCTTAAAGACGGAGCTTCCCTTGTCCCGGCTCTTGCTGCTTCAAAAGTTTTTAATAGAACAACTCTAAATAGACTAAAAACAGGTGCTGAAACCGGTAATGTCCTCGCCTCTGCATCACAAATAGCTAAATTTTTTGAACAAGAAACAACCTATAAAATGAATAATGTAATCCTAAATATCCAAAACCTTATAGGTGCCTTTATCGGTATCGTAATAACACTCTTGACTGTTGTTTCTTCGGAAATTGCGATGGTTTCACCTAAAACACCGGGGATGTAAATATAACCGGACTTGACTTGCAACGAAGCGAAGCGAGTGTGAGTTGAGGACGGCGTTACATTGTCATTGCGTTGAGCTTACGAAGAAGCAATCTATTTTGTCCTCAAGTCCCTTCTCACTGCGTGATTAGAGACTCAAGTCCAAAATCAAAAACTCGGATAATCGCTTACATTACTCGCACTATGTTTAATTTTTAAGCCTTTATCCCCTTGAAGACCTTTTAAATCCACAACAGCAGTTAAGATAATCTTATCATTAGCCTTTGCAACTGCTGAAATCTTTAAAATCAGGCTATCTCCTGTAGCTAAATCTAATTTATACTCAGCATTCATAGTTTCTATTGCTTCTGTTGAACCGGAAACTTCAAAATGTTCATAAAAGATATCTAAATCTACCTCAACGATGGTAGCTTTTGCTCCTAAACCACTCATTTCAACAGGTCTTTTGTAAAACAACTGTGCCTTTTGAGCAATATCTTGAATTTCTTTAGAGATTGCTTGTCTGAGATTGTTTTCAGTTATTTTATTGTACATATTGATGCCAATAATTAAAGATGTACCGACAATAATTATAGCTAAGACCACTATTAACATTTGCTGTGTACCCATTCTTTACTCCTAAATAAAAAAGCCCCTTAGAAATAAGGGGCTTATAAAATTTTTATTGTTATTCAAAATCTGGAATAGTATCATCAGTTGCGTTAGGGTTTATTTTTACTCCGCTATCACCCTTTTTAGCAGTTAAATCAATCCTTGCATTAACAAAGATAGTAGCATCAGTTTTAGATACTGCTGAAATTGTAAGTTCACCATTATCATTAACTAAGGTATATGTGGCATTTACATTACTTATTGTAGCATCTTCAGTGTCGTATGTAGAGTTAATATATGGACCCATTTTATCAAGATCAATGACAGGACCATCATCATTTGTTTCATTTCCACCGCCACCCATCATTGCAGGTGTTCTATACCATGCTTGAGCTTGAGCGGCCATTTGTACGATTTCACTTGCTATAGCTTGTCTAGATGCGTTTTGTGACTGTGTATCAAACATTTGGATACCTACTGCTACTGCAGCACCTACTACGATAACTGATAATACGATCATTAATATTTGTTGTGTTCCCATTGGGACCCTCCTTACATATTTTTATCTTTTCAACATAAATTAAAAAGCAATTGATATGCCAAAAGTCGGACTTGACTTGCAGCGAACGAAGTGAGTGTGAGTTGAGGACGGCGTTACATTGTCATTGCGATGAGCCTGCGAAGAAGCAATCTATTTTGTCCTCAAGTCCCTTCTCACTGCGTGATTAGAGACTCAAACTCTTTCTTACGTGTTCGATCAAGATGATCGAGCTACGGTAACTCATGTCAGGAACAGGTGACCTCCAGGATGGAATTTTCCATCTTGGAGGTCACCTGTACTAAGCTTGAATATAATTTATAAATCCGTAGAGATTTTGTCATAAAAAGATGACATAACAAAAGCAACTGTAATTTTTTTATGACAGTTTTTATTCTCTGAATTTATCAGGGTCAATTCCATATTTTTTGAATTTTTCATAAAGATTTTGTCTTTTTATACTACTTAATTGGGAGGCTTGGCTTACATCACCTTTAGTTTTTATCATTAATTGAACTATGTATCTTTTTTCAAAGAGTTCTTTGGCTGAAGCAAATTCAAGGTTAAAATATTCATTGAGGACTTCAGTTTGATACACACCTTTTTCAGCAGCGAGAATATATGCAGGTAAATCTTCCGGAAGTAAAGCGTCATGAACAGTCATTACGACAGCGTGTTCAATGACATTTTTGAGTTCTCTGACATTACCTTTCCAGTATTGTCTAAGTAAAATATCGAGAGTTTTAGGAGCTATTCTATATAGTGGTTTTTTATGTTTATTTGCGAAATTTTTCATAAATGATTCAGCTAAGACTTGTACATCTTCCGGTCTTTCTCGTAGTGGGGGAATATTGATTTGAATTACATTTAAACGATAAAATAGATCTTCTCTAAAATTGCCTTTTTGGACTTCCTCAACCAAGTTTTTGTTTGTAGCTGTGAGGATTCTTACATCAATCGGGATGTCATAATTGTCTCCAACTTTACGAATCTTTCTATTTTCTAAGACTCTTAGAAGTTTTGTTTGGAAAGCGGGGGTTGTTTCAGTGATTTCATCGAGAAAAATAGTACCTTCATTTGCTTCTTCAAAGTAGCCAATCTGATCTTTAAAGGCTGAAGTAAAAGCACCTTTTTTATGACCGAAGAGCATACTTTCAAGGAGTGATTCCGGGATACTACCACAATTTACTGCAACAAATCGTTTGTTTTTCCGATCTGAATTTTTAACGATTAAGCCTGCAAAGAGGTCTTTCCCGACACCTGTTTCACCACATATTAAGACAGTAGTATCTACATTAGCAATTCTTTTGACTTTTTCCATAACTTGATGAATTGCAACAGATTTTCCTATAACTTCTCCGGAATCAAAATCTTGATTTAATAAAGTTTTTAACCTTTTAACTTCTTGTTTGTTTTTAGAATTTTCTAATGCTTTTTCAATAATTATACTTATTATATTTAAATCATCAATTGGTTTTTCAATGAAATCAACAGCACCATTTTGCATTGCTTTGATAGCCATACTTAAGGTTGCATTACCGCTGATAACTATTACAGGAATTTGTGGCTGTTCTTTTGTTATGTGTTTAAGTAAAAATAACCCGTCCTTTTGTGGCATAACTAAATCTGTTATAATCAAATCAATATTTGTTTTTGAGATTATTTTTAAGGCATTGTCAACAGATTCAGCAGTATGTGTAGTGTATGTTTTTTTTAATTTTCTACTGATAATTTCTCTAACATCCGGTTCATCATCAACAATTAATATAGAAATATCTGACATTTTTTCTCCTGATTATTTGTGTGCTCTTACGGAGCTGTGGGGGTGGGGTGTATATTTATTCCCGGCACTGACGCACCGGGCTATTAAAGGTACGCATCTCTGATGCTTAATGTTCTTCAAATATCTTTGTTTGTAGCATTGGATTGATTTGAATAATGGTGCAAGCAGGGATGCTTGCACAACATCTACAACACCGTAGGAGCAATTAACTAATTTCATCAAAAATATACGTATCGTCATAATGCAACGTTAAATGGTACAAGCAGGGATGCTTGTACAACGTTAATTAGATAATGGTATATAAACAATAAATTCTGCACCTTTACATTCCTCAGTAATGATTTTTATTTCACCATTTAATTTTTCAATAATTGCTTTTGCGAGGGGTAAACCTAATCCAAATCCTGATCTTGTAGTGAGGGCTTTTGTTGAAAAGCCAATTTCAAAGATTTGATGTAAGTTTTTATCACTGATACCTATACCGGTATCTTTTACTGAAAAAGCTATTTTATTATTTTCAGTAAATGTTTTAATATATAATTTTTTATCTTTGATATTCATCATTGCATCTATTGCATTATTAAAAAATATTTGAAACACTTGAGATATATCTCCATAAACGAGATATACTTGTGGAATATTTTTTGATAATTGTAAGTCAAGTATTACGTTATGTTTAAACATTAAATCGTGAGTACAAAAGGAAAGCTCTTGTTTAATTAACTCATTGATATTTATTGATATTGGCATTGCAATAGAATCATCTTTTGTCTTTTGGAGTAATTGTTTGATGATTAATGACATATTTTTAGCTGAAATAATTATTTTTTTTATGTCATTACAATTTGGGTTGTCTTCATACAATAACTGTGCAAAACCAATAATAGAATTTAACGGTGTATTAAGATTATGTACTATGCCTTCAATCCGTCTTCCGAGTTCGCTTAGTCTGTTAATTCTGATTAGTTCTAACTCAAGAGATTGTCTGATTTTTGCTTGAGCATTTTTTTCTGTTACATCATAGACTAAGCCAAAATATTCTGTTAGATTGTTTTCGGTTAAGGAATGAATGGATATGGTGACTTGCTTGTCAAGATGGTCTAAATAGTAAATATCAATTTCTAAATTTTGATTAAAAATTTTTTTGTTTATACAAGGGAAAATATCCCAGATAAGAACTTTATCTAAGTTATTCGTTTCTAAAATATGACTTAGTGCTTTATTAAAATGTTTGATACGTAAATTACTGTCTAATGAAAATATACCTACATTTATTTTCTCAAGTAATTCGTAAGATTTATTTAATTGTTTTTGATGTTCTATGACTGCTATGGACATATTGTTGAAGTATTCATAAATTTGTAATATTTCGCCATGGGTCTTTTGATTGAGAGGGGAGATTAATTCGGGTTTTTCTGAGATTGTTTTCATCTTATCTATTAAATTCCAAAGTGGTAAAAATATTTTCTTGGAAATAATCGTGGATGAGACAGTGCTTAAAATTACCATTAAAGCTAATAGAATGAAGATAATAAGCAACATAAATCTGCTAAAAAAAAGATTTACTTCTCTTGGGTAATTATAAACATAAACTATTGCAGGGTTAGCAGTTATATCGTACTGCATTAACAGGCCTAAACTTAACACATTGTCAATTGGTAAAATCATAATGTCTGAAGTATGTTCAGAGTTAATCAATTTTTCATATATCAATTTTTGTGTTTTATATGGAGAGTTTTTGAGATTATCTATTGTATAACTTTTGTAATTAATTATAGTATTTATTGGTTGTCGATACAAAGATACTAAATAAAAATCATAATATAAAGTAGAGTTTTTTAGTCTGTGTCGGTTATAAGAAACATTATACATATTGGTTTTATCTGAGATGAGAAAGTATTCATTAGCTTGTTTAATATTTTTTATTTGATTAGTGAAAAACTGCCATTCATCTCCTAAGAGTTTACGATCATTATTATCAAAAACATAAAACGCAGAATTAGAGTTTATATTTTGCTTAATAATTTGATTAACGGGTTTAGAAGAATATTTGTTTTTTAAATATAAATCTTTTAATTTTAGAAGGTTATTTGTATGTTCATCTTTATATTCATTTAAACTTGCTTTTAGTTTTATTAAAGAATCAGTGATTCTGTCGTTTTCATATCTATCAACAAACCAATTTATTGCATACCATTGAATTAAAAAGACAATAAAAAAGATTAAGATAAGACTGGTAAAGAAATATATTACAAAATTTCTACTTATTCCTCTTTTTTTAAACATATCTTTATATTTTATCATCTTTAAACCTCTCAATATCAGTATATATTAAGAATTATTTTAGTCAAGAAATTTTTACTAATCTCTTTAGATGTTGTCCAAAAATTAACGTAGTGTGAGCATCCCTGCTTGCACTCAAAACCTTAAGTGATAGGTATTTAATATTTTATGTAACTACAAGCTGGAAGCTTGTAGAACTTTTTTGTATTTTGATATAGTCCCTTTAGATTCAGATATTTATGAGAAGATAAGTCATTTTTGCTTTTGGCATTAGAAATGCTATAATATATTATAAATACAAAATATGGAGGATAAAATGGGAAGAACAGCAATAATAATTGTTTTTGTTTTACTGGTAATTGCCGGAAGTATTTTTATCAATCTAACTCAAAAACAAACTAAAGCAATAGATTCGATCATTCAAGAGAATTACTCAAAACAGGCAAGGCATCTTGCAAATACTTACGCTCATTCAATGGTTGGTAAAATTCGTAGAGCTATTGATGAAAATGGAGAACTTAATAATCTTGATATTCTAATACCATTAACAGGGAATGATAATTATACAATAATTTTAGATATTCCTCAAGCATCAATATCTGCTACTATAAATGAAAAATTTAAAGATAATTATTCTATAGGTGAAGGAGAATATGGCATTACTTCGATCGGTAGAGTAAAATCACCGGAAGGTCGAATTTATGAAGCAATTACTTATTTGATTTATACAACCGGGGATTCTACTTCTGAAACAGGTATGAGTATCGGTCAATATGTAGCTTTATATGATGATTATATTAGGACAACTACCGGTCCGGGTAATTCTCAAAATTTTAATATCAATGCTTTTAATGGTGCTTTAAATAATACATCTGAAGATATTACTTATTCGGATAATACACAGGTTTTTATTGCAGATAATCATTTAGCTTTAGGGGCAGGAGAAGCTTTGAATAATTTAGCTTATCCGTTATATTTTAAAGCAACTAATGATTTATATATAGCCGGCGATTTAAATTCAAATAATTCAAATAACGTTATCAATTTATTTGCCGGAAAGAAAATTGAATTACATCATAATATAATAAATAAGGGTATAATGAATATTTACACTAAAGGCGATTTTATTATAGATTCAAAAGCAAAGATTATTAATAACGGTGGAACTTTAAATATATATGTTGAAGGTAGTTTGAATTTAATTTCTCAGAATAAAAAACATTTTGGAGAGATTGTAAATAACGGTGGTATTATTAATATTTATGCAAAAAATAATGTAAATCATAATCATATAGATAATAACACTAATTTTGTAGAAAACATTTCTTTTGAAGATTTACCTAATCAATTATCAGAATTAAATAGGTTGTTTTCTTCACAAAAAGGTAATCCAAGAATAAAAGTTTGGGAAGAACAGCCGATTAAGATATTTTAAATAGATAAAGAGGAGAACAAATGTTCTCCTCTTTATTTTTTGTTTTATTTAATAATGAGTACTTTTTTAATCACAGGTTTATCTGCATTTTCAATTTTCATAAAATAAATACCATTAGATAATTTTGCTTGTGATATGTCCCATTTTAATTGGTTTAAAGTATTTTTTTGTAAATTTGCTATTGTTTCTGATACTTTTTGACCTTTGACATTGTATAGATTAATCTTAACACTTGAGTTTTTATGACTGTTAATGTCTAAATTAATATTTGATGTTTCATTTAAAATTATCGGATTAGGATAAACTGAAACATAAAAGGGTGTTAAAATTTCATTATTATCTGAATTTGTAGTGATAATATTGATAGCATACCAATCACTTTCAGGCATAAAGGATTCATTATGTTCATATGATGCATCAATAGCTTTGATTCTATAATATAATCGAGTAATTTCAGCAATTTCAATATCAAGATTATAGGTATATATATTATTGTCTGTTTCTGTCATAATTTCTGAAATTACATTAGCATCATTATCTGTATAGTATTCAAAATAAACATTATCTAATAAATAATCATCCACTACTGTTGCGGTAAATAAAAACGGGGTATTTTCGTCATTTAGTTCAGTTACAGGTTCGTGATTTATCACAGGAGGAGTTAAGTCTGAAGCTACTATTACTTTATGTGCATCTGCTTGACCTATATAAGGATGAGATGCAGTTTTTCCGCTTACGTCTGTCGCTGAAATATAATAGTATAATGTATCTCCCGGAGTTAATTCATTGATGCTATAAATGTACTCATCATCATAAGTAGGAGAAATAGTCATAACTGAAGATTGAAAATCTTGACTATTGATTTTCGTATGTATTTTAATGGAATCAAGAGGTAAATCAAAACCTGACAGTGCTTTTATTGTAGCTTGAATATTATATGAATTTCTATAATTAACTTCAAATGCAAGAGGTGTATGTCCAATAAATACCATTCTCGGGTCAGCTAATTCATGAGTTCTACAATGCAAAGCATCTGTTCCCATCCAAGGATTTGAAGTGTTATTTAAGACTCCAATTATTTCATAACCGGGCATAGCTTCTTGATAGGTTTGTAATGCGGCTTCATCATAAGTAGATCCGATAATTGGAACAAATACTCTATTATTTAATATAAGTGAATTTGTATAAGGTTGATCATTTGGAGTATAAACTCTATAAACCCTATATGGTCGATTCCATCCGGAAGTTTGATTTGCGAAATATTCTGCAACCTCTTCGAGCTCATCATAGCTACTGTGACTTTGCGGTACCGATCGGATTAAAATTTTATCCGGTCCTAAAAATTTACCCCAACAATCGATATGGTCTATGTAAGTTCCGTTAGGGTCTTGAACTACATGATAAGTTTCTATCCCAAGATAATCTAACATTGCTTGATTTACTAAATCTTGATTATTGCTATTTTCAGTATACGCTATATGTGAAGATGCAGCTATCGAAATGCCATCTGTCATATAATTACCACCGGTTTGGACAATGCCCATATTGAAAATTTCTAAGGTATCGTACGGTGCATAGTAAGTCATAAAGTTGTTGTCATTAGGTCTAGGACGATTATAAGTAAAATTAATTACATTTAGATTTCCTTCTCCATTAAAAGAAAACCATGGACCATAATCTCTTGTCCAGTATGAATCAGTTGGAGCAATTAAAAATTCACAATTATCCAAATTAACGTTAGCGTTTGTATATGCTGAGATGGCTTGATTTTGATAACTATTTGTGGTGACAGTCACGACTCGGCTTTCTAATGATAATTCTCTAATCAATTCTAAGGGGATTCCGAGAGGATATCTGACTATTACCCCATTCATAGGTTCAAACTCAGCTACTGGTCTTACACTTGGCAATGGCGGAGTAAATGCAGGAATGTCTTTTGTAATAGCAGGTGAATTATTGATTTCTTCTTGGGTTAAATGATAAGGGAAGTCTAAAATGGCGTCATGTTCTGTTTGATTTTTAGATTCGATGATTTTAATCTCAGCAAACAGATTTAATATACTAATAAGTATTAAAAAAAATATAAGGGTGATTTTTTTCATTACTATTCTCCTTTAAATGTTTAAAGTATTAATTTTTAAGAATTATAATAAAGTCAACTATTTTTTATGTTTTTTTAAAATTTAGGTAAAAAATTAACTATTTTGACTTTTGAAGGCTTTTTGTAATCCTAATAATGTTTTTATCTAACAATATAATATTCTTGAATTAAATTTCATAAAAATTAACTAAATAAAATCAAGTTCCAAAAAACTAATATAATTTACTTGACTAATAAATCCCAAACAAAAATATTGTTTTAGTATTGATTTAACTTATAATCAGTTGAATTTTAGATATAGATGTGATAATTATTTAAAAATACTTAGAAAAGGGAGTATAGTCGATGAGACGTAATACGTTGAGAACAGTAGCAATAGTCGTTTTTCTTTTGGTAACATTTTTTTACCTTTCACCACTGGTTTTACCAAAGACTTACGACAAAACAACTAACACAGAGAAAATCAAAAAACCTTTTACTTTCTGGACAGAAAAATTGCTGAAATTAGGTTTAGACCTAAGAGGCGGTATGGAAATCAATCTTTATGTTGATTTAAGCGAAATACATACTGAAACAGAAAGAAAAGATGCTGTAAAAGCTGCCGTAGAGGTTATTCAAAACCGTATTGATCAGTTTGGTGTTGCCGAACCTTCAATACAAACAGTCGGGGAAGATAAAATTGTTGTTCAATTACCCGGATTAAGAGATTTTTCCAGAGCGAAAGATTTAATCGGAAAAACAGCTTTGTTAGAATTTAAATTAGTTGCAACAGCTGATGAAACACAAAGAGTTATTGAACAGCTTGACTTATGGCTGTCTCAAAATTATCAAAATTATCCTTTCTTAAATGTACTTAATGATGCTGACTTTAAAGATGATGAGATTCTTAAAACAGATACTGAAGAAGAAACTGATAAAATTGAATGGCATCAAGAAATTATGTCATATCTTGTAAATTCGGGTGTTCAATCAATGACTGTGAGCCATGAAAATAAAACATTATTACGCCAACTTTTAAAAGATGAAGCATTTAAAAATGCTCTTGTTGAACGCGGATTCCAGATTTTACCAAATAAAGAAAATTTAATTAATCCTAAAGCAGATTTAGAGTTATATGTGTTATATCCTACTGCATCTTTAACCGGTTCTTATCTTACTAATGCTGAAACTCGTATGGGTGGTCAAGGCGATTTTATGAATGCTAATAAACCTTATGTTAGTTTAAAGTTTAATCGCGAAGGTTCAAGAATGTTTGAAAGAGTAACTGCTCAAAATCTTAAAAGACGTCTTGCAATTGTTCTTGATGATGTGGTATATGTAGCACCGGTAATTCAAGATAGAATTCGTGGAGGAGAAGCTCAAATAACAGGTTCATTTACATTAGAAGAGTGTAATGATTTAGTTATTGTTTTAAAAGCGGGTAATCTCCCTGCTCCTGTTGAAATTGGTGAAGAAAGAATTGTTGGACCTAGTCTTGGTAGTGATAGTATTAAGCAAGGAGCAAAAGCTGTTGTAATCGCCGTAGTTCTTGTTATGATATTTATGGTAATTTACTATAAGTTATCCGGCATTATTTCCGTTATAGCACTTTTCTTGAAAATTGGTTTTATTTTTGCTGCACTAACATATTTTGAAGCTACTCTTACTCTACCCGGAATAGCAGGTATAATTTTGACTATTGGTATGGCTGTCGATGCAAATGTATTAATCTTTGAAAGAATCAAAGAGGAACTTAAAGTCGGTAAGACTGTAAGAAATTCTATTGATGCCGGTTTCTCAAGAGCTATTATTACTATTGTTGATGCAAACATAACTACTCTTATTACAGCTGCTGTTTTATATCAATTTGGTTCCGGTTCTGTCAGAGGTTTTGCTGTTACATTGACAATAGGTATCTTAGCTTCAATGTTTACTGCTATATTGGTATCAAGAGCTATTTTTGATACTTTTGTTAGTAACAAGAACCGTGATACATTGAGCATTTAGGAGGAATTATGCAAATATTCGAAAACTCAAATTTTGACTTTATGGGAAAGCGTAAAATGTGTTATGCTATCTCTGCTATAATAATTGTTATCGGTTTAATTTCCATTATGATGAATGGCGGGCTTAAATACAATATTGATTTTGAAGGTGGATTATCTTTAGAAATAGCTCCTCACCCAATTGATAAAAATATTGATTATTTAACTGTTGATCAAGTCAGAGACGCATTAGTTAAAAATAATATTACTGATGCTGAAATTCAAGAATTTCCTGTAAGTAAATCATTCTTAATAAGAACTAAATCATCAACGCGTATTGGTGATACAATAGTAGAAATTATTAAAGCTGAATTTCCTGAACATACAAAGGGTGAAAACCTTATTAGATCACAAGAAGAAGTTGGTCCAAGAGCCGGTGCTGACCTAAGAAAAAAAGCTGTAAATGCAGTTTTAATTTCTTTATTATTTATCTTAGCTTATGTTTGGATTAGATTTAAATTTACTTGGGGTATCGCTGCAGCATTAGCATTATTTCATGATACTTTAATTACTTTAAGTATATTATCTTTAGCCGGTAAAGAAATTGGTATGACTGTTTTAGCAGCTTTATTAACAATTGTAGGTTATTCAATAAATGATACAATCGTTGTATTTGATAGAATTAGAGAAGACTTAAAAATTTATAGAAAAGATGATGAATATCATGTTTTCAACAGAAGTATAAATGAAATTTTAGGCCGTACAGCTATTACAAGTTTTACTACATTGTTAGCAGATATGGCTCTTTTAATTTTTGGTGGTCAAGTAATACATGATTTTGCATTTACACTTCTTATAGGTATAATTGTTGGTACCTATTCTTCAATTTTTATTGCAACTGCCTTTATTATGGATACTGTGATTGCAACTAAAAAGAGAAGCAAATCAGCTGTTAAAAAATAATTAAACTTTAATACTTAAAAGGCAGAGAGATTTACTCTGCCTTTTTTATTTTTATAAATTGTATAATCTTTTGATAGTTAGAAGGAATCTTTTATAATTATTACAATTGACTTGACAAATATTTAAATTTATTATATGCTAACAGCTATGAAAATTATAAGGAGATTGAATGAAAAAAAAATATATCTACTTTTTTGTTTTAATTATTTTAGTCACAATACTTAATTCATCGTGTACGAATAATCAGGCAATAAATAAATCACCGGAATTTACCTTAGTTGTCATTGATAATGAACCGGAATCTGATGACACAACTACTAAGATTGATTTTAAATCACAATTAATAAAAAGCTTTGAAAAGCTTAGTAAGAAAAATGATATTAGCTCTGAATATGTTCATCTTCACTCAAAAAACAAGAATAAAGCTTTTTCATATTTACATAAATCAATTACAGAATTATTGATAAAAAAGACTAAAGTACTTTTTATATATAACTTTTCAGAGGAGTTAAATGGAGTGAGTACTGAGTTAATTAAAACTCTAAGTGAACAGTATCCTCAAACAACATTTATCACCAATTTATTTTCTGAAGATTTTCAGAGTAATATTGTATCTACTGTATGCAACGTAGATTATGCCGGTATTTCTTTAGGATATTTAACTGCTTATTATATAGATAGGCAAAATGCTAAAGAAATACCACTTTCACGTTCCAGGACTAATCCTGAATCTTTAATGTCAGATTTGTATGATAATGAAGAAAAAGATAACAGTATTAAATCAAATGATATTAAAATTGCTTTTTTTGATAATTCTGAGACAACTAAGACTTCGTGGTATGATTCCTTTATAAAGGGTGTTACCGGTTATAATGAGCTTTATTTAAAGAATAATATAAAAGTAGAAAGATTTGAACTTTCAAAACGCTTTAATTTTGAACAAGTGAGTAAAATTGCTCAAAATGCAATTAAGAATGGTGTTGAATATTTTGTAATTTCGGCTGATTATCATTCAGAAGATTTATTAAAGATTTGTAAAGATAGAAGGATAAAGGTTATTGGCACAGATTTAGATTTTTATTTTCATTATCCTCTTTATCAGGAATTAGTTGTTATTTCAGGAATTAAGGATATTGAAAAAATGTTTACAGATATTTTTGCAAATATAATAGAAGGTAATGAGTTGCCCAAAATGATTAAAGCAGATTCCGAAAATAATTATGTTACAGTTTCAGAAATTAATAGTTTTAATTTTGAGATGACTGAAAAAATTCGAAATGAGATAAAAAGTATATCTCAATAAAGGAGATTTTATGGATTTAGTATCTATCGCTCTTAAGGGCGGATATTTGATGATAATTTTATTTGTTATATCAGTTATTGCCGTAGCATTATTTTTTGAAAGATGGCTCATAACAAAAAAAGCACTGAAGTTTGAACAAAAGACCTTTTTAGAAATTTTAAAATTAATAGATCAACAACAGTCAACTGAGGCTGCCAAGGTATGTAAGTTATCAAATTTTTCTATTTGTAAGATACTTGAACAAGGTTTGCATCAGGCAGAATTAGATATTATTTTGGCTCAAGAAACAATTGAACAATCAGCGAATCAATTTATTAGAGGTTTGGAAAAAAATATTAATACAATCTCAACCTTTGCTGCTGTTGCACCATTAATAGGTTTTTTGGGTACAGTTACAGGTATGATTAGAGTTTTTTTTCAAATACAGCAATCTGAAACCGGAGTGGATATTCAAGTATTAGCCGGTGGTATTTGGGAGGCATTAATAACAACTGTCGGTGGTTTAATTGTTGGTATTGTATGCATAATTTTGCATAATTTCTTGATAAACAAAATTGAAGCCGTAGCTTTTTTAATAGAAGAGAAAATTAGTCAGGTTAGTTTACATCTTAGGAGAACTCAAAAATGAGAGTTTCTGTAAAGAAGAAAGCAATTACTTCAGTAGCTTTAATTTCTATGACTGATGTAGTTTTTTTACTTTTAATTTTTTTATTGATTACCTCAAATTTTATCAGCTTTACAGGTATAAATATAGATGTTCCCACATCGAAGAATGCACATACTAATATCAACCGTAATATAAGTTTAACCATTAATGACAATGAAGAAATCTATTTAAATGATATTTTAATAAAAAAGGAAAATTTGATAGAAGCATTAAAAAAGGAAATTCAAAAAAATCCTGAAGCACCGGTTATGATTCAAGCAGATCAAAGTATAGCTTTACAAAAAGTAATTGAGTTAATCGATGCTGCAAAAAGTGCCGGTTCGATTAAATTTTTCATAGCAGCACAATTAATTGAGGAATAGTTAAATCAAAAATGATGACACAATGTAAAGGTTATTTTTTTTCTTTTATAATCCATAGTTTGATATTAGTTTTATTGTTTTTATTAAAAGTTCATATTGAAAATGAACCACAGCAAGAATTTATAGAAATTATTGCTTTGGAGTCTGTTGTGATACCAAAACAGCAGCCTATAAAGGCAAGTGTTATAACGTCAAAGAAAGTTAATAATCAAAAGTCGGAAACAACTCCTCAATCTGCTCAAGTTCAACAGATAGAAGTTCCAAAAACAGTTATACCGGATTTTGAACCTGTCGATATCTCTTCTTTGCCTAAAAAAGACAATAGAAATATCAAGAGTACACTTTATAAAGCAAATATTGATGATACTCTTATGCAAGCTAAACTAAACACTCAGTATGATGTAATAGGTAATCAAGTATCAGATGATTTAAATCAAAGTAATGATTCGATAGTAGAAACAGATTTTTCTGATATTGGTTTAGAAGGTCTAACTATGGAATATATTAGAAATTCAACCGGGGATTATTCAGGGTATAAGTTAGAAGGTGACGTAATAAATCGTACAATAGTAAAGAAAGTTTTACCTGAGTTTCCGGAAAATAAATCGATAGATGCAACTGTAATCTTGCAGTTTAAAGTATCAGAAGCAGGTAAAGTAGAAAATATTATCATTACAAAAAAGGCTGATGCTGAATTTGAAATTGTATCAAAAAATGCTTTAAAGCAATGGATATTTAATACTTCCAATCAATCACATACAGGTATTATTACCTTTCATTTTAGGATTAATTAGTTTATGAAACTTCCCAATAATAGATTTATTGATTTAACTAAATTAAATGTTATGGGGATTTTAAATGTTACTCAAGATTCATTTAGTGATGGTAACAAGTATTTTTGTCTTGATAAAGCAATAGAACACGCTTTTAGGCTAATTGATGAAGGTGCAGATCTAATTGATATTGGCGGAGAATCAACTAGACCGGGTGCTCTACCGGTGAGTGAGGCAGAAGAGATTGATAGAGTAATGCCAATTATTGAAAGTTTAAGAAAAGATATTGATGTTCCTATTTCTATAGATACATATAAACCAAAAGTTGCTTTATATGCCATAAAGGCCGGTGCGGATATTGTAAATGATATTACTTCTTTAAGTTACGGTTCTGATTTAAGTATGACGGAAGTCTTAATTCAATTTCCTGATATACCGGTAATATTGATGCATATGCAGGGAACACCGCAAACAATGCAACAAAATCCAATATATGATAATGTGATTTCTGATATACAAAATTATTTTAGAGATAGAATATCATATTGTCAAACGAATAAGATAGATTTAAATAGAATTATACTTGATCCCGGTATAGGTTTCGGGAAAAGTTTTTTACATAATATAGAAATCATTAAAAATATTGATAAATTTCAAGATTTGTCGCCTGAATATAAACAACAATTTCCTGTATTATTGGGGACATCAAGAAAGAGTTTTATAAATCTAATTTATTCATCTAAACCGGATGAACGACTGGTTGGTAGTTTAGCAAGTACAGTCTCTGCTTTTATTCATAAAATTCAATTTATTAGAGTACATGATGTAAAAGAACATAAACAGATGATTAAGTCTTTGGAATGGATGTTATAATGGGTTTTTTATTGCCCGGATTTACAGATATACTTGATATCTTGATAGTGACCATTATTTTATATAGTATAATTATTGTGGTAAGAAAGGCGAGTGGTGTCGAGTTTTTACTTGCTTTAGGTTTAATAGCTACTTTATATTTTCTTGCAGCATATTTTAATTTAAAAATGATAATGGGTATCTTAAATGGACTCCAAAATTTTTGGATGTTAGCTTTATTAATTTTATTTCAGGATGAGATTAAGAATGGATTAGCACAGTTTTCAAAAAATAAAAGTCTATTTTCATTACTTCGTACTCCTGTGAAGATTTCTTTTACTCCGATATTAGAAGCTGTTTCTACTTTTTCTGATAAACGAATCGGAGCATTATTAGTCTTTGAAAAGTCTCAAAAATTAGATGATTATATTAGTTCGGGCGAAATTGTTGATGCTAAATTATCTTCTAAACTTTTAATGACTATTTTTAATACAGCTACTTTACTTCATGATGGGGCTGTAGTTATAAGGGATGATAAAATCTATGCTACTAAGGTAGTTTTACCGTTATCAAAAAATGAAGAGTTTGGAAAAACTTTCGGTACCAGACATTTAGCTGCAATCGGAATTACTGAACATACCGATGCTTTTTGTGTTATTGTGTCTGAACAAACAGGGAAAATTTCTTTTACTAAAGATGCTGACATAGACCTTGATATTAGCATTGAAGAGTTATTACAAAAATTGACGGATGAAACAAAAGAAATCAAATAGGCCCTTGCTTTTAAGTATAACCGGTGACATAGCCTCAGGTAAATCATCAGTAACTAAGTATTTTTCAGATAAAGGGTATCTTGTGTATTCTGCTGATGACATTAATGCTCAGATTTTAAAAAGAGCAAATACTATCAATGATTTAGTCAATTTATTTGGTAAAGCTATTTTAAAAACATCTAATTCTATAATGGAAATAGATAAGCAGAAATTTCGTGAAATCATTTTTTCTAATCAGTATCAAAATGTAAAAAAATTAAATGATTACCTACATCCAAAAATTCTTTTTGAAATGCAACAATATATTAATAATTGTAATGACAAAATCTTATTCTTTGAAGTTCCTTTACTTTTTGAGTGTAATTTGCAATATTGTTTTGATATTAATATTATAGTGACAGCAGAGTATAAAATTAAAATTGAGAGGATTATCAAAAGAGATAATTGTTCTGAGGATATTGCTAAAAATATATTAAAAAATCAGATAAATCAAGAGATAAAACAATCACTTTCAGATATTATAATTGATAATAATTTTGATTTAGATAGTCTTATAAAACAATTAAACGTTTTGGAAATGTGTATTCATTTTTTTAAGAAAAAAAATCGAGTTACTCTTTTATCTGATATAAGTTGTTGATTAATTAAGTTTTGCGATAGTTTTTATTTAGTAACTTGATTGATGATTATTTTTGTTTATGACTAACACTTAAAAATGATTGTAGAGGTATATGTGTTGGTATTTCATTGTAAGAGATAACAGGTAAGGTAGGTAGAGATGGTTCAATTAATCTACGTAAATAAGCCCTTATGTTTGGAGTTACAATGATTACAGGTGTAAGTCCTTTTTTAAGCATTTCTTCTTGAGCTTGTCTTAAATCACTATAAAGTACACTGACAATTTCCGGTGCTAAGGATGAAGAATAATTTTTTTGTTTTAATTGGTTAACTGTTTCATTGACTAATTGTTCAAGTGCCGGGTCGAGAGTGATACCATAAACTATACCATCAGAAGCTATAAATTTCTTGGCGATAGTTCTTGATAGTGCAAAACGAACGTATTCTGTTAATGTTTCTATGTCTCTTGTAGCAGGAGCATAGTCAGCAAGAGTTTCTAAGACTGTTACCATATCTCTAATAGGGACACTCTCTCTTAACAAGTTTTTTAGCACTTTTTCAATATTTCCGATAGATAATAAATTAGGTACTAATTCTGTAACAACTGTTTCATTATCTTTTTTGACATTGTCAAGCATTTTGGAAACATCTTGACGAGTCAAAATCATATCAGCGTGATTTTTAATAATTTCTGAGAGGTGGGTAGCAATCATTGCGGATGGTTCTATTACAGTATAGCCGTGCATTTCTGCTACTTCTTTTTTATCTTCTGTTATCCATACTGCATCTAATCCAAAGGCAGGCTCTTTGGTTTCGATACCTTTTACAGGCTTTTCTACAGTACCCGGGTCAAGGGCTAAGTAATGATTGACAAGGCATTCATAAGAGGTAATTTCTTCACCTCTAATCTTGACAACATATTGATTAGGAACTAATGAGATATTATCTCTGATTCTGATAGGAGGTACAACCATACCGATTTCAATAGCAAGTTGTTTTCTTAAGCTGGAAACTCTGTCAAGTAAATCTCCTTTTTGCTTTTCATCAACAAGGGAAATTAAACTGTAACCAATTTCTAATTCAAGTGGGTCTATTTGCATATAGGCGGCTATTTCTTTAGATTTTTCTTCCGGTGAATTTGCTGATTCGGTTTCCATCATCTTTTGTTCTAGTTCTTTTCTATCATTTAAAGCTTTTTCGTCATCGCTTACAACCTCGATCATTTCAGATTTTGATATCATATATCCAAAATAACCTATACCAAGCCCAACAGGTAAAAATAGATACCATGGCATTCCGGGGGCGAAAGCAAAGACTGCCATTATAACAGCTGTAGCATATAAAACCTTAGGTTCTTTGAAAAGTTGAGTAAGTACTTCTTCGCCGAGATTAGCTTTCGTTCCTGCACGTGTAACGATTACACCGGCAGAGATTGAGATTAAAAGTCCCGGTATTTGAGACACTAATCCGTCACCTATTGTAAGTATTGTAAATTTGTCTGCTGCGTCCAAAAATGTCATATTCATTTGGACCATACCAATTACTATACCACCAATCAAATTTATAAATAATACCATAATTCCGGCTTTTGCATCACCGGAAACGAATTTACTGGCACCATCCATTGCTCCGTAAAAATCAGCTTCACGTCTTACATCATCTCTTCTTTGTCGTGCTTCTGCATCAGTGATTATACCATTATTTAGGTCAGCATCAATAGCCATTTGGCGTCCCGGTAATGAATCAAGAGTAAATCTTGCGGCAACTTCTGCTACTCTGCCGGAGCCTTTGACTACAACGATAAAATTTATAATGAAGATTATAATGAAGATAATTATACCTACAACATAATTTCCACCTATCATAAACTTCCCAAAGACTTCTATAATTTGCCCCGGGTTTCCGGAACTTAATATAGCTCTTGTAGTTGCGACATTTAATGATAATCTGAATAATGTTATAATTAATAATAAACCGGGATAAACAGAAAATTCTACCGGCTTTAGTAAATATAAAGGGGATAATAGAATTACAAATGCTAACATAAAATTTAGCACTAAGAGAGAATCTATCATTAAGGCCGGCATTGGAAATAACAAAATGGCTAATATTGCTATAACTCCAATCATAATTGCGATTGAACTTTGATTGCCTAGTTTAATTAATAATGAACTCTTTTTTTCTGCCATAATATCCTCTTAACATTAAAGATAATATTGTATTCTTTTTTTGTCAAGAAAATTTGTTCTGACTATTGAATAATATCAAACATTGTGCTACAAACTTCCAACTTGTATGGGGCTTATTGATTGATTTCCTTGTAGTTAAAAAGTTTAGTGCAAGCAAGGATGTTCGTAAATATTATTGCTCAATAGTTTTACTTTTTTACTAATAATTAACAAGAGACCTCCAAGATGCTTTAAACCAACCTGGAGGTCCTTTGTAGCTGTCGTGTAATACTATTGTATAATGTATGGATGTAATTTATTGATATACTTTTAGTTATGAATAATTAAGCTGAAGGATTATTTGCTGATAATAAAATAAATTAAAAATCTAAGAAATTATATATTTTTAGACCTTCTAATCCATTGGCAAAATATAAATAATTATCTGAAAAACCCATATCATATACAGGATTAGAAAATTCTTTGCGAGCAATTTCGGTTATTGAATTTATACTATTTATTCTGTATGCTGAAACATTTCTATTTGACCAAGAAATAAACATATATTGGTTTTTAAAGTCTATTGAGATAGGAAACCATTCCAATTCATAATATATATCAATTTCTGCATATAGAGGCGAACTGATATTGATAAAATAAAGATTAGTATCGGTAATGACAGTCAGGTAGTTTTCAATTATATCAAAATCAACCGTTCTGTTAATATTGATTGACCTTTCTAAGCTTGGGTTTGAAAAATTACTTACATCAAAAATATCTACTGATTCATCGGTTAGTACAAATAACCAATTATTAATAAATTTTACTTTTCGAGGTATTTTGCTGATAAAATATTCAAAATTACATACTTCATTTAATTGGTATGCTGTAGTGATATAATAGATTCTCCAGCCGGAATTATTAATAACTGCTATATAGGCTTCATTAATATCCAATCCACCGGCATAGATAGTGTTATCGTTATATATTGAAGTAGGTGAGATTGGATTAGAGCAATTGATTACGCTTATTCCGCCATTTCCGGCAGCAATATATAAATTATAATTCCAATCAGCTTTTATTTGTTTAATCGCTTGACTACCGGTATTTAAGTGAAAGGTTGAAAGTAATGTCGGATTTGTAGGACTCAGTATATCATAAACAGAAAAACTATTTTCACCATCAGAGGCAAAGGCATAAGTATCATATAATGTTAAATTCCATAAGTATGAGTTTGCCGGAGCTTCTCCATAAAGTAAAAAGGAAGTACTCCCCGGATCTTCAATGTCTGAATTGTCAACAGTCGAAAATTTACAAGAAGTTAATAAGATAAAACTTATAAAGTATATTAAAAATCTTGGTAAATAAGAATAAAAAAAGGTATTGTTTTTCATATATCAACCTTCTTGTTTTTTTGTCTGATATAACAGTAGTCTAAATTGGGGAGAAAAGGTGTTATTAGGGTTATTATCTAAAAAATCTTGTAAAATTCTTTTTCTATAATCAGTTTCTTTAATATTTTTTGCTTTTAATAAGAAATAGTAATCTTTTAATGCTTGATTACTTAGCTGATAGTCTTCTATATCTATAGAGATATTTTCTGATAATTTATGATACAATCCGGTAGAATTCATCCATTCTAAGGCAAGAATAAATAATTCATCATTTTTTAATTCTATTGCAAGATTAAATAGAGCTTCAGTAGCCTCTTCATCACGGTATAGTCCTTTAATTTTCAGAATGTTAAGGAATTTTTGTTTTGCCTCTTTGTTGAGATTATTGATAAAAGTTTCACGAAAAAGAATATCATTAATTCTTTTATCTTCAGGAAAATGTATTATACATTCAATGAGTAAAGAGTCTTTTGCCGGAGAATTTTGAAACAGAGATAAATCATATTTATAAAAATATGACATTTTATAGATATTTGAACTCATATCTTGAGCTTTAATAGTGTTTTGAATAACTGTGTTTGCTTCTTGGTAATTTTCTGTTAAGTATAAATATCTAGATAACTGAAACATAATTTCTGAGCGCTCAAGTTGATTATATGCAAACTTTGCAGCTTGATCAAACCAATCGGAAATAGTTTGCTTGTCGGCATTTTCTTGTATTGATATCAGTGCCATTAACAAACGAGCTTCTTTATTTGCTTTAGTTCTGTAATGCCAAGGTGATTTTTGGATTGTTTGTTCGTTAATTATTTCTGAAAGAAGATTGATAGCATTGTTTATTTCTTTTTGTTCGAAATAAATATTGGCAATTTTAATTTTTATATCTGCTATTATGATTAATTTTTCAGGCTTATCGTCAAGTTCAGCTCTGTTTATGGCTTTCAAATATGTAGATAAAGCATAATCAGTGTAGCCGTCTGATAGTAGATCATCAGCAAATTTTGTAATCTTATCTATTGGGAGCTTTTCATAAACTATGTTTGCTGTTTCGAAATCTTTAATGCTAACTAAAGCAAAGGCGTACAACTCAATAACAGGCTCGGGATCTGTATCCAAATTAATATTATCTGTTATGAGTTTTATACGTGAATTATCTTCATCTAAGAGTTGAATAAATCTATTTTTATAAAAATATAGATAGCCGGGGTTTTTTCTTAAATGTTTTAATGATTCGTTAAAAAATAATTCAGCATTTTTAAGAAAGAAATAGGCATTGGATAATTCGAGTGAGTATAAATCATTATCCTTAGTGATATTTCGTGCTTTTAGATAAATTTTAACAGCAGTGTCAATTAACGAAGAACTAATAAATATATTGGCAATATCTTGATAATATTGAATTTGGCCGGGATATTTTTCTAACCAGTCTAAAGCTGTTTTTTCTGCTTGATCGGGATTATTTTGTTTTATTAATAATAAAATATTTTGTTTTTGATAAAAATATGGAGTAACTTTATCTTGAATGTCACTAAGAATTAGTTCAGCAGTATTAATATCAGAATTTTTATATAATACTTTAAGATAAGGATCTATAACATTTTCATTATCGGGGTATTTATTGTATAAATCAGAATAAATTTCTAAAGCTTTTGTAAATTGATTACGATTTTCATAATTTTTTGCTTGATTAAGAAGAATTTTTAATTCGTCATACTGAGCTTGTAAGAAGTATGTAGATATTATTATTAAAATTAATAGCCATAAGTTTTTTTTCATATTACCTATCTTATTTTTATTGTGTGATTATTGTCAATTAAAAAAAATTATAAAAAGGTTTCAGATGCATTAAAGAATATTTGATTAATTTCATTTCTTAGATATAAGATGAGTTCATCTTGCCATTTGATAGCTTTTTCATAAGATTTTGTAGCCTTATAAATATTGATTAGCTCTTGTATTATGGAATCTTTTGAGACTAATCTGAAACTTTCATTGAAGATTTTTAAGGCATTTAAGAGATAAAGTTCAGCTGAGTCATAATATCCAAACATATTCATATTATAGCCTTTGAGAAAATAAATATAAGTTTCAACATCAGCATTTTTAAATTCTTTATTAATTATTTCAGCTTCCTCAATGTATTGTAAAGCTTTTTCTGCATCATTTTTTTTTAAATATGCCATTGCTATATTTAAAAGTTTATTACAATAATTAAGATTTTTTTTATCAAGAGAAAAATCTTTATCATTTTCGAGTGATTTTAACAGGCAATTTAATGCTTTATCATATTCATTAATTTGAATATATACAACACCTAAGTTCATTAAAGTCATCAATTTAATCGGCATTAAAATGTTTTTTTCAGATTCAGGAATAGGCTCATAATCAATCACTTTTTGATAAAATTCAATAGCTTTATCAAAGAGAAGATTCTGTTTAAATACAATACCTATATTGCTTAAACAAAACAAAGTACCTTGATGATTTTTTTCAGATTCAGCTATTTCTAATGCTTTAAAAAAATAATCCAGAGATTTTCGTTGATCTTTAATTAAACTACCTAAAGCATTGTAAGCTATAACTATTCCCGATTTATAATTTAGTTGATTTGCCAGATCTAATGTATATTCTAAAATTTTTTTAGTGTCGCTATAATCAGCTATATTCCAAGCTGTTCTGCCTAAGTTGATAATTCTTTCAACCTTTTCGATCGAATCAGGAGTAGATTTTTCTTTTTCAAAAAATTTGATTATTTCATATTTTTTCATTTTGAGAAACTCTTTTTCTTAATTTTCATCTAAAACTTTTCGCATTATATAGTTAGTAAATTCTACTGAATTTATAGTTCTTGTTTGGGCAGAGACACATTCAAATCCGACATTTTCAAAAAAGCCTTTTGCTGTTATACTGGATTCAGTTATAATTACTTTGATATCTAGTAAAAAAGCTAATTTAAATATTTCTTGTATTAAGGCTTTTCCTAAACCGACCTTTTGAAAATCTTTGCTAATGTAAAAGCAATTTAAATAACCTTTATTAGATAAATCAGCAAAGCCCAGTATCTCGTTTTTACTTATTAAATCCTCAATTACCAGAGTGTGATTTTCAATAAAAATTTTTTTGAATTTATCGATTTTTGTTTCTTTATTTGCCCAAATATCAATCTGTTCGGGAGTATAATCGTGAATATTTACAGAATGAATTGTATTATAAAACAAATCTAATACTTTATCAAAATCTGCATTTTGATACTTTCTAATTTTAAATTTTTTATATGTTTTTTTCATAATATTTTAATAATAATAGAATTTTAGAATTTTCTCAATATCTTGCCATATAAATGGTTTTATTATAAAATCATCAGCTCCATTTCGGACTAATTCGAAGACTTGATTTAAAATTTGTTGGAAATTACCATTGTTGATTTGAAGGTTTAAATATTCATTAGGCATATTATCAAAATCTTTTTTGTTGTTATACTCATCGTTTTTGATTATTGAAGTATTATTGTAATTAGTTGTATTACCTTCGAATGTGTATTGATTTAAATTTAAAATAATAATTGCTACTATCCAAGGATAATTGCTTTTTACTAAATCTAAAATTTTAAAACTGTCATTAAATTTAATAGAATTATTTATCATTATGCAATCATAATGTTTATTATCTATAAATTCGAGTATGTCTTGAGATGTGTCAATAATATCTAAACTAATACCATATTCACTAAAAATACTTATCAATGTTTTATTATTAATTTCTTCCGGGTCAATCATTAAGATTGATTTTAAAACAGTTTTAATTTTTTCCATTATTATTACCAATCATTTTAAATGCAGTTGATATTCTTAGATTATAATCTGCTTTTAATGAAGATATTTTATCATTATTGGATTTAGTATTATTTGGGATTTTTATAATTTTGAAATAAGTTTTTTGATTATTTATTATTGGATTAATTATGTATCTTGACAATGGCTTTATATCAATAAATTTTAGTTTTTTCTTTGGTTTTGCATAAGTGCTATTTTGTAGTAAATATGATCTTATTTTTAAAATCCTAATGACTAAGAATATAGTTAACAATAAAGAAAAGATGAAGAAGAAGTCAATAAATATTATAAACCAATATTCTCTCATTATTCTAACCTATAAAGATATAAAGTTGTATTTTTTTTCATTTTTCATAAATCCAAGTGATAATGTTATCAATGTCTGTTTCTTCAAAAGGATAGTTTTTGCTAAAAATATCATCTGTATATACATCAGTTTCCTGAGTTAATAAATTGTCTTTTTTTAAATTGATAAAATCATTATACATATTATTTGTGTTAGTAATCATCGGAATATCTTTTTTGAATTGTTTAAAGTTATAAGCTATTTGCTGTTTGAAATATTTAATTTTACTAAATGTGAGATTTTTAAATATAAAAACAATGTAAGGGGCTTGATTGATAATTAATGTACTAATGAATATGATATCTTTATCTTCCTTGATGCTATCGTTTATCTCATTGAGTGAATTTACATTTACTTTAATTTTGAAGAATTGCAAAGAGTACCCATCCTGTAAGATTTCCATAACATATTCTTTTAGTATACGAATAAAAGGATTTTTTGATACTACTAAAGTCTTAAAGTATTTTTTAAATTCTTTATTGATAAATAAAATATTATGCCGAATAGAATAATCTTCAGCGATTTCTTCAGAATGATAAATGGTTTCTATTGCATCTTTCAACTCTTCATATATAATAGGAAAGTTTATGACTTTATCTGCTCCAATTCTTATTGCTCTGACCTTTTGACATGCCGGAATATTAATCGAACCAACCATAAGAATGCTACATAAAGGATAATTTCTTCTTACCCAAGATATAAATTGCCAGCCATTAAGATTTGATACATTTGAAGGTATTATCACTAATGTGTTATATTCATTGAATGTAATTTGTTTAAAAGTTGCAGTGTCATCATAATAAGAAAATCTTATATCCTGTGATATTATCTTTTGGAAAAAGGATTCATAAGATTCAAATCCCTTTTTTAGTAAAATATGCTTACATTCATTTAAATTAACATAAGGCTTATTCTTAAATATTGAAGGAGTAATGTTTTGATTTAAATCTATAGTAAATACGATTGGTAATTGCTGTTTAGTGTTTTTAAATTTTTTGATGGAAAGGTGGTAATTACTATTTTGAGAAGATTTTTGGATTTCAAATGAAGCAGAAATAAATTTCTCACAAATATTTCTGTATTTAAAGCTTAAAGAAGATAAATCTAATAACACAGTTATCGGTTCATGATTAATAAAATTTAAAAATTGTGATAAAAAAGTAGTATTTAACTCATCTTGAGTGCTTGGGAACAGAAGATGAAGATCTTGAAGGATAATTAAATCAGGTTTTTGATAATCTATATAAATCTTTAAGTCATTCAAGATGTGATTCATATCAAATGTATCCTTTACAATTAAACTTAAAAATCGTGGTATTTCTAATATCAAAAGGTTTTTATTTTCTTTATTAATCTTGATGTTTTTATCTATATTAATGTATTGAGAAACAACCTTATTAGAAGAAGTATCATACAAATTAGTTAGATATAAGACTGAGTGTGATGTGCTTAGGTTATAATCAATTAGTTGTTTGATGAAAATATGTTTTACTGATGGTATTTCTTCGTATATGGAATAAATGTTTTGTTCTAATAAATCATTCAAATGATTATCTATGAAATCTATTCCAAATCGTAATGTATTCATTATTTTTATTCCATAAAGGCTGTTAATGCAGTAAATTTATCTTTTGTTTGGATCAAAATGTTTTGAATCATTTTTTGTTTTATCCCTAAGAATCCCCATAACCAGTGAGGGATAAGTTCAATACATCCGGAACTTGACTTGCCAAGTTCTAATGCTTTTATAAAATTATTAGCAATTAATACACTGGCAATAACTTCTTTGTTTCTTGAAGCAAAATCAACATTGTGATGATATTTGATACTATCAAAAACGACTTCAGGGAACTGCCATTGTTGAGCAAAAAAAGCTCCTACTTCTTGGTGATTTAATCCGTAGACAGTCATTTCTAAAGGGATTGAATATTGAAAAGGGTTATTTTCTAACTTTTTAATCAATATATTTGTCTCACTTGTCTTAAAATTGAATAAGATAAATTTCCCAATATCATGTAATAAGCCTGCAACAAAGGCTTGTTCTGAAAGCATTGGGTTTTTTATAGAAACAATTATTTGGCTCGCAATAGCTGTTGCCAATGAGTGTTGCCAAAGGTTACTTGATATTTCTGAATCTTGTGTTTTTAATGAATTACTTACGGTTTGAGTTAAGAAGATTTTTTCTAACGTCCTGTATCCTAATACCGAAATTGCTTGTTTAACTGTAGCAACTTTTTTTGCTAAACCATAAAAACTTGAGTTCGCAGTTTTTAATACTGCAGATGTTAAGCCCGGATCTTTTTCAATGATGCCAGCTATTTTATCGATTGGTACTTCGGGGTTTGACATTGCTTGTTGAAATTCAGTAATAACAGTGCTAATATATATGATGTCTTTATTTTTCTGAACTTCAATCATTAAATTATTTAAAATAGTTGTTGTCTTATCCATAAAGAGTCTCTTCCAATTCTATGTCTGTTACTGCTTCAAGCAATTCAGTAAAAAAACTATCTTCATCAACATTTTGAAATATTTGCTTTTTTTGTTGTCTAATTTCGTACTTAATTTTTGTTATTTCTTCATCTGAATAATGCTTTACTTGTTTGTTATTATCTTCGACTACTACATATTCTATCCCGTATTTTTCAAATATTTTGATGTAGTATTCGTCAAGCTCAATACCTTGTTTTAGTAAAATTTGTCCTTTAGAAGTGATTACATCCCTAGAAACTATCATCCCAACCTCTAGTTTATCTACAGTACAACTTTTCATTGAGCCTCCATTCTATAATTTATATATATAATATATTTAAATCTTAACGCTATGCCAAATACTATTTAACTTATAATAGATGCAATTAAAGCCAATTTCTCTTAAACTGTCAAGGGTTTTATCATAATATTTGTTAAAGTGATCTATTGTATGTGAATCAGATGCTATAGTAATAAGTCTTCCTCCGAGATTTTTGTATTTTAATAAGAGTGTTTGATTAGGAATATGCTGATTTATAAAAGCTTTATATCCGGAATAATTGATTTCAATCGCTATTTCTGATTTTATCATTTCTTTGAATATTTCGTCAATTATGTGTTGAGAGCTCTTTTCATCAGGTAACGTATCTGTTAAAATGCCTCGTTTGTATATTGATAAATGCCCAAGGGTATCAAAATTAGCTGTTTTAACCATTTCAAGATTTTCTTCATAGTATTCTTTTACATCAGATTGAGTAAAATTGTCTTTAATAGTTAAAGATACATTTTTCCCTGATCGGGTAACATGAAGTGAACCAATAATGTAGTCCGGTTTGAAATCCTTAAACAATTTACTGGCAAAATCTTTTACTCTATGAGGTTCTCCTAATTCTATTCCCCTGATAATGTATAGTTCCGGGAATTCTTCTCTAAGTTTATCAATAGTTTGGAAATATTTTCTTAGTGGAAGTAGCCCGTAATCAGTAATTTCAGAGTCAATTAAGTCAAAGTGTTCTGTAAATGCGATATATTTATAATTATTAGCGATAGCTTTTTTGCATAATTCTTGATAATTAAGTATGCTGTCACTGCTATATTTCCCATGTATATGATAATCAATTTTGAACATAGTTTTCCTTATTTTAGAAATGATAAGGCTGCTCCTAAAGCTCCTGTAATATCAGGAATATCAGGAATAAAGACTTGTAGATTATTATGGTCATTGGTTAAATTATTTTGTAAATATTCTGTTTTTAAGTATGTATTTAATATTTTAATAATTCCAATATTATTAGCTACGCCGCCTACAAAGGCGATCGGTAAATCAATATAAAGATTATTTGCCATTGATAATACTCTATGAATGATAGATTTATGGACGGCAGAGATAATATCTTCTTTTTGAATTCCTTGACTGATTAAGCCTATTATTTCAGATTCAGCAAAGACAACGCAGGTGCTACTTATTGAGATTTTATTTTCGGATAAAATTGATAGTTTTCCTAAATCATCAACAGAAAGACTAAAAATTTCTGCGACTTTTTCTAAGAATCTGCCTGTACCGGCAGCACATTTATCGTTCATAATGAAGTCAATGACTTTCCCATTATTTACCTTGATTACTTTTGAGTCTTGCCCGCCGATATCAATGATTGTTTTGATATTTGGATTAAAGTAATTTACCCCTTTTGCGTGGCAGATAATTTCAGAAGAGAATTTAGTTGCTTTAGAGTAGTTTTTACGACCGTATCCTGTAGTGATTATTGAAGTTACTTGACAGGTTTGAACCTTATTTTTATGTAAATGAAATTCAATGATTTCATTAAGTTGTTTTTCGTAAACAGGTTTTGTTTCGGTGATGCTATAATCAATTAGTGATTTTTTGTTTATATCAAAAAGACAAAATTTTGTCATCCTTGAACCGCTGTCAATGCCTATTGAATACATTATTTATTCCTTATCTAAGTATATGTAAATATTCATCTTCCGGATTAAAATATTCATTGGCTATGGATTGTATTAATTGATTAGTTACATTTTTTATTCTATTTTCTCTATCAAGATAGAAATTATAGTCAAAGCCCATAACAAGTAGGGTTGATAATGTTTGAGCTTGAGAGAGTACACTTTCTTCATCCATTCTATTTTGTCCGAGAATGTAATTTTTCGCAATTTGTAATTCTTCGCTTGTTACTCCATTATCTTTTATATCTTGTTGAATGCTATACATCAGATTTATTGCTTCTTCTTCGAATGTTTTATCGACAATGGAGAACATATCAAAATAACCAATATCATCTAAGAGGTCGTAGTCAAATTCTACTGAATAAGCTATTCCGTATTTTTCTCGTAAGAGATTAAACATTCTTGAGTTGATATCACCGCCGATTATCTGTGATAAGACGTTCATTGCTCCTCGGTATTGGATATCTTTTCCCGGCATACAGAATCCGCCAAGGTTTATTATTGACTGGTTAGATTGTGTATTGATAACTTGTTTTGATTTTTCAGTAGGAGATAAGTAGATTGAACGATAAGGCAGATCTGTAGAAAATTGTTTATCATTAAAGAATCTTTCGCAGCATAATATTACATCATCAAATGATATATCTCCGACGATGCAAAGAGTGGCGGGAGCATTGAGGATTTTATTTTTATACCAGCTGAAAATCTTTTTTCTGTTGAAAGAGTTTAAGGTTTTAGTTGTTCCATCTTTAGAGAGGAGGTTACTGTATTTTCCGAAAATCATCTTTTTCCAGAGCATAACAGCTTGATGTTGCGGGTAATCTTTGATTCTATTTATGTTACTGATAAAGCTTTTTTTGAGGTTATTAATATGTTCATAAGGGAAAATAGGAGTATAGAGCACGTCGTGGATAAATTCAAGTGATGGTAATAGGTTATCTGAAAAGCATTTAAGTCTTAGTTTTGTTACTTCTTTGCCACAAGAAACAGCAAATTGAATTCCGTTTGTTGTGCAAAAATCTAAACATTTACTGTAGTCTCGTTTTTCATTGCCATATAATAGTAAACCACTTGTGAGTTGGTTTAGTCCTAATTCATTTTCTGATTCATCTAATTGTGATACTCTTAGAGCCAATGAAATGCCACAGATAGATTTTCCCGGTACTTTTTTTAATAATATTTTCAATCCGTTAGGGAATTGATGATAGAAGGTTTTTTCGTTTGAATGATTATTTATTTTCTTTTGAATGCTATTGTTATAAAGCTTGAAGATTTTTTCTTTTTCTACTTCAAATTTGCCGGTTGAGATAATATGTAACATTTGAAAATTATAATATTTGTTTAATTTATCTGATATGTCATTTCTGTTTATTTTTAGTATCTCATTTTCATATTCAAAGAATTTATTGTAGTCTCCTAATATTTCTTCTGTTCCGAGGGTTTGAGCCAGAACTTCCATATATTCATAAACGTAAGCTGAGGAATTTAGTAGTTCTCGTTTTACGTTTTCGATTTCATCCGGACGAAGTCCAAAACGGCTTAAATTTTTATATTCTTCTAAAAATATTTCAGTAATTTTATATATATCTGCATTTTTTCGAGGGTAGATAAGGATAATCATTAGTCCGTCATAGAGGCCGGAGATAGAATTTACTTTAATACTGTCTATGAGTTTTTCTTTAGTGTATAATCTTTGGTATAATCGAGAGTTATTTCCGATTGCAAAAGCTTTTCCGATTAAAGATAGGGCGTAGGAATCAGGATTATTATCTGAAAGCTCAGGTATAACAAAGGTAAGAATATTTTGGTTAAGTTTGCTTTTTATATGTTGGAAATCATAATTTATAGGATAGTCAAAATTTGGAGAGTATTCATATTTTGGGGTTGTTGGCAGTGAAGATTTCCAAGGGATGAATTCTTTTTCTAAGATTGTTTTAAGTCTTTCTTTATCAAAGTCACCGGCGATACAAAAAAAGGCATTTTGGGGTTGGTATTTTTCTTGATAAAATCTATTTAAATCTTCCCATTTGCATTGTTTTAAATTTTCTAAATCTCCGATGATTACTTTACAATAAGGATTATTTTTATTTATGAGGGTAGGAATTTTTTCAACTAGAGTATCTTCCGGGTCGTTTTGATATTGTTTTAATTCTTCTATAACAACTTTTTTTTCAGCGATAAAGTCTTCTTTGGAGAAATTAGCATTGAAAGCTAATTCTGCTAATAATTGTATACCTTGGCTTAAAAACTCTGAAGGTAGATTTATATAGAAGCAAGTAGATTCATATTCAGTATAGGCATTGATAGATCCTCCGTAAAAGGATGCTTTTTCCATTAGAGTATTTTTGGGATAATTTTTTGTTGACTTAAATACTAAATGTTCCAAAAAATGACTAAAGCCTGACTCTTCAGGCTTTTCAAAAATTGAACCTGTTTTAATGAATAATTGTAAACTTACCAGCGGGTTAGAATTGTCATAAGCATAGATAACTTTTAGTTGATTATTTAAAAAAAAATGTGATATATCTTTATTCATTTATATTTTTATTCTTTCGTTTATCTCTTTCAATTAATGCATAAGCACTATGATTATGAATAGATTCCATATTTTCAGATTCTACGCTAAACCAATCTATTCTGTCGTCATTATTAAGTTTGAGGGTTATATCTCTGACAATATCTTCAACGAAAACAGGATGGTCGTAAGCTTTTTCGGTAACGTATTTTTCATCCGGTCGTTTTAAAAGTGAGTATATTTCACAGCTTGCTGATTCTTCGGCATATTTAATCAATTCTTCTAACCAGACAAATTTATTATATGATACTTTTATCGTTACGTATGAACGTTGATTATGAGCTCCGTAACGACTGATTTCTTTTGAGCACGGGCATAAACTTGTAACAGGTACTTTTACCCCTATCATTAAATTAAATTCTTTATTTAGGGAGGCTTCAAATAAACATTCATAGTCCATTAATGAACTATATTGGCTTACAGGTGCTGTTTTTTTTAAGAAATATGGAAAGCTTAATTTGACAAAGGAACTATTAGAGTTTAATGCTTTATTAATATCTTGTAGGAATGCTTCTAAATTATCAATTAGGGTTTCATCTCTGTATTTGTGTAATACTTCTAAAAATCTACTCATATGAGTTCCTCGATGATGATGAGGAAGTTCGACGAATATGTCAATATCAGCTATTGTATGTTGTAGTTTATTTTCTTTATCTTCAACTATAATAGGGTATTTAATATTTTTAACACCTACTTTATCAATAGTTATATTTCTTTTATCATTTTCACTTTGTACGTCTTTATTAATCAATTTTTACTCCAATAGGTCATTGTATATGATATTCCATTTTTTAGTCCCATGAGTTTTTAAGGAAATGGGTTCATTGTTGTCATCATAAAAGTATATTATTGCTTCAGTTCCCGGAAAGCCTTTTATCAGTTCAATAGCGTCAAAGGGGTTCATTAGGAAAGCTGTTGTAGAGAGTGCGTCTGCAAGGGTGGCATTATCTGAAAATATTGTTACAGAAACACTTTCGTTAGCCGGGTAACCGGTTTTGGGATTAATTATATGATTGTATCTTATGTTATCTTTGATGAAATATCTTTCATAATCACCGGAAGTTACCACAGCCATATCCGGAATCTTCATACTTGCTATTACCTTATTTTTATCTCTGGGGTGTTGTATGCCGATGTTCCATTTTTTATTGTTTGAACTAAAAAATCTTATATCACCACCGGCGTTTATGTATGCTTCAGTGACGTTATTAGCTTTTAAAAAGTCAATAGCTTTGTCAATGATGAATCCTTTACTGATACTTCCGAGATTTAATTTTACGTCGTTGGATAGGCTTATTGAATCTTGTGAAAAAGTAATTTTATCAAAGCCTATTTTTTGCTTAACTTTTTCTAATTCTAATTTGCTAGGTATTATTTCATTTTCAAAATCCCATAAATCAATTAAGTTAGCGATACTTATGTCATAAAGTCCGTTGGAGTTATGGTAAAGTTTTTCTGCAAAATTTAACATAATAAAGAAATCTTCATCCATTGTTTGGGTTTCTTTATTATTGATTTTATTGAGCATACTATTTTCATTGTAGTATGAAAATTTATTATCATAACTTCTAATTAAATCAAAGGCTTGGTCGATAATTGAAGCAATGTTTTTAGTTTTTGATTCAGCGTAGATTTCTACTTGAGTATCCATTAAGATATGTGTTTGAACTGAATTGTAAGTCCTATTTGTATATCTATAATAACTAAATGCAATTAGTAGAATTATTATTGTTAAATTTATCCATTCTTTTCTTTTCATAAAAAACCTCAATTTATTGATTATTCCAATAAAAAATCTTAAATGTTTTTGTCAATTATAATAAAAGCTTATCAAGAGAAATTTAGATTTAAAAACCTATTGATAGTAGTAGTTTTTCATCTTCAAATTTTAATCTAATCTCTTTTTTCTTTAGTTCATAATTAAATAAATGGGCATCAACAAATGCATCAATACCTGATAAAAAGATGCTGGCACCTAACCAAAAGATATATGATTGTTTTTCTTCGTAATATTCTTCATATTTCCTTTGTAAAGCATAGTCTATTTCATCAAGGGCGTGAACCTTTTTTCTGTATTCTTTGGTTTTTTTATTGTAATGAATAACTGCTGATGTTAATCCGGCTTGAGTTAAAATAAAGAGACTTCCTTTAAGATATTTCTCATTATAAAATTGTCCTGCACCGGGTATAATTATTGACATTGCTCCTGCGAAACTAGGATTTTTAGGTAATTCAAAATCAATTTTATCGGTTTCTTTACTTTCTTCGTTTTCTTGACTTGATAAAGTAGTAATAAAACAAGATAGCATAAATAGTATTATAAAAAGTAATAATTTATTGTTCACTTAATATCCTCTCTCGAAGTGATAGCAGAAACAATGGAATCATTATTTCGTGGTGTCCGACAAAGTAATAGCCTTTACCTGATGTTCTTACAGGTCGATAAGATATATTGGTTCCGGGTCTATAGTGTTGAATCATATCAAAAACAGCTGTAGTAAAGTTTTTAACTTTAAAACCTTTATTTCGGCATACGGTTAAAGCTTTCAGAAATACTTCCGGTATTATTACGGCAGAACCAAAACTGATAAAAACTCCTCCATCGCCGAGTTGTGAAACAAGATTTGTGAAAATATGAAAATCTCTGAGTGAACATTCTCCAATAGCTTGACCGTCAGCTGTTTCGTGTTGATGAACTATATCTGTGCCAATTGCAATATGAACGGTCACAGGTACATTTAACTCATAAGCATTTCTTAGTAAAGATAATTCCGGATGGAGAATATCTGTCTCGCTTAAATATTTTCCGATTGCTTCACCATAGCCAAGCTCTTGTTTAGCCCCATCACTAATTATTTTATTGATTGTGTCGCAAGTATCTGTTGCCATACCAAAAGAACCATCTTCTAAGGCTTGAGTGACATCTTCAGATGTTTGACCAAAACAAGATATTTCAAAATCATGAATAACGACTGAACCATTACAACAGATTCCTTTAATAATGCCTAATTTCATCATTTCTATTATGAGGGGTGCCATACCTGTTTTGATTACATGACCGCCTATGCCTAAGATAACCGGTTTTATTGATTTATAAGCTTGAAAAGTTCTATTGATAAATTCTTTTAAATCTTTGCCTTTTAAAATATTAGGGATGCAATCAATAAAATTTGATAGAGTTACATCCTTAACTTTTGAAAATTCATCAATATTGACCTTGCTTTGTCTGTTTCCAACAGAATATTTTTTGAGATTATTAAAATCAAATTCTCTATATTTTGACATATTTTACCTTTTACCGAAAATTTTTAATAAAATAGATAGGATTATACTAATTACAACCATAGTGGTTATCGGTACATAAAGTGAAAAATTCTCTTTTTTGATATAGATGTCACCCGGTAGTTTACCGAAATAATTTAGTAAGTTTGTAAATTTTAATAAGATTCCTACCAAGATTAAGATAATTCCTAAGATGATGATAATATTAGCGTATTGTTTCAGCATTATTGGGTTAATACCTTTTTCTCGGCGAATCTGTCCATTTCGCTGTAAATGCATCCACAATATTGTTGCCTATACATATTGTGTTCTTTTGAGAGTTCTATCCCTTGTTTCCATAGCTCACGAAAGTCTTGGTAATAAAATTTAACTGAATGTTTTTTTGCTACGCTTTCTGCTATTTCTATTATTAAATTGTGCTTTTGAAACTTTGAGTATAACAGGCTTGAAGTAAAATAATCAAACTTGCCTTTTTTGGCAATGATAGCTGTATAATTTAATCTTTCATAATAGCATTGATAACACCTGCTGTCTTCTCTGAAAACAACATTTTGTAAAAATGTTTTTAGACCATATTCATCTTTTTCTATAAGTCTAATGCCTTCATTATTGGTGAATTCTCTAAAGGTGTCGCGACGACGATAATATTCTTGAATCGGATGTATATTGTGATTAAACCAAAATCCTGTTATTTCAAATCTCTCCTTCAAATTATAGTAAGGAGCGATAAAACAAGGTGCACAACACGAATGTATTAATATTTTTTCCATAATGAAGCACATTATATAATGGGTTTTTTTAGTCAAGAAAATTTATCTTTTTTATTGAAAAAGTCTCTTTTATCGAGAGTTATCTTGTTTATTATTTGGTCAATATTTGATAATTAACTTGCCAAAAAATCTTTATAAAAAATAATTGCAATTAATTAAGAATACGGAGTTACAAGATGAAAAAAAGAATATTTAGTGGGATTAAACCAACCGGAGATTTACATTTAGGAAACTATCTCGGAGCTATAAAAAATTGGATTTCTCTTCAAAATGATTATGATTGTATCTATAGTATTGTTGATTTACACGCTATGACTACTGAATATAACCCTGAAGATTTAAGGAAAAATGTATTCAAAGCTGCTTGCAATTATCTTGCTTGTGGACTTGACCCAAACAAATCTGTGTTAATGGTTCAGTCTTCTGTGAAATATCATACTGAATTATGTTGGATTCTCAACTGTGTTACTCCCTTGAGCTGGTTAGAAAGAGTGCCCACGTTTAAAGAAAAAACTCAACAACAAGCTGAAAATATTAACACCGGCTTGCTTGATTATGCTGTCTTAATGACGGCTGATATTATTTTGTATAAAGCTGAAGCCGTACCTGTCGGAGAAGATCAATTGCCTCATATAGAGCTTGCAAGAGAAATTTTGCGAAGGTTTAATTCTCGTTTTGGAGAAACCTTTCCTGAAATTAAAGGAATCGTTGGTAAAGGAGCAAGAGTTAAAGGTCTTGATGGTTCGGCAAAAATGGGAAAATCTCTTGATAATTGCCTTTATCTTTATGAAGATTATAATAGCCACTGGAGTAAGATTTCTAAAGCTGTTACTGACCCGGCTAGAATTAAAAAGTCGGACCCGGGAACTCCTGAAAAATGTAATATCTTTAGCTTACACCAATTATTCTCAGGTAAAGATGATTTAGACTATGTTATTAATGGTTGTACTAAAGCAGAAATTGGTTGTATCCAATGTAAAAAATTATTAACTAAAAATATAAATGAAGAACTTGAACCCATCAGAACAAAATATAATGAATTGATGAATACCCCTGATTATGTTATGGATATTCTAAATGAAGGCAATAAAAAAGCTAATGAAATCGCTCAACAAACAATGCAAGAAGTTTATGAAAAAGTAGGTATCATAGATAAATATTGATTTTTCAATGATTTAACCTGAGGTAAAATTAAAAAATGAATCATTGATTTTTTAGGTAAATAACAAGGGACCTCCAGGATGCTTTAAACCATCTTGGAGGTCCCTTGTATTTTAGTTCTTTTTTTTAGGAGTAAAACATTGACCGCATAATTTTTTTTGAAAAAAAATATTTATTTATAATCCAATATATTAGTATGCTTTATAGATTAAATTACGGCAATATAAGAATATTTTAAAAAAAACTTATTGACAATAGACAGTTGATTATTTATTAGTCATTTATATGAATAATATTGATTTTTAAAATTTCATTATTATTTATATAATATATTGAAATATAGTAATTTACTAAAGGTTGGAATTATGGTTATAGGTGGTTTGCAAAAAAGTTCTTTAATTGATTATCCGGGAAAGGTTACTTGTATAATTTTTACGCAAGGTTGTAACTTTGCTTGTCCTTGGTGTCACAATGGTTCGTTATTAAATCAATCAAAAGAAAGTTTGATTTCTGAAAAGACAATTTTTGAGTTTTTAAATCAAAGGATAAATCTTTTAGATGCTGTGACAATTACAGGCGGTGAACCAACTATACAAAAGAAATTAATTCCATTTTTATATAAACTCAGGAAATTACCTTTTTTGATTAAACTTGATACAAATGGTTATAATCCTAAGGTTTTAAATGAAATTGTAGCTAATAAGCTTGTTGATTATGTTGCTATGGATGTCAAAGCTCCATTACATAAATATTCATTATTAACAAATACAGCAGTCAATGTTACTTTGATTAAAGAGTCTATTCAAATAATTAAACAGTCCGGTATTGATTATGAATTTAGAACAACTTATGTGGCAGGATTGCTTAACGAGAATGATTTAGTTACTATCTCACAAGAAATTGATCCTGTAAAAAAATGGGTTATTCAAGAATTTAAACCTGAAAAAAGCGTTGATAAAGTATCTATTTTTAAAAGTTATCCTCAAAATTTTAATTGGTTTAATATTAAAAATAAGCTTAAAAAAACTGCTTGCGAGCAAACTTATATCAGATAAATATTATCAATTAAATATTTATACTGTTTTTTGAGATTTTAGTTTTTAAAAATTATTTTTTCTTTTTCTTTTTTGCTTGACAATAAAGATAAGGGTTTATTTATGAAGTTAATAACGATTAAGGATAAATAATTTATGAAATATAAGTGTTTAAAATTTTTATTAATAGTAATTTTGATATTATGTTCAATTGCTTGTAAACATCAAAATACTAAAGAAATTGAGACTGATGTCTTACCTGATTCAAGTGTAATTGTCGAAGTAGAGCTTGAGCCTCTTTCTGAACCGAAAGAAGAAGTAAAAAAGATTAATTTTGAATATATCAAAATTAATAACGAATATATAACTCAACCAAATAATATTAAAAGAAAAACACCACCGCCCTTTATGCAAGGTTTATATGTAACAGCTTATGCTACAAATAGGTCAACTTTTGACAGTCTGCTTGTTAATGCAAAAAAATCAGGAATAAATACTATTATTTTTGATGTAAAAGAGATGCAAGGCGATGTAAATATTTCATTAAAGGATTATCCACAAATAAAATATATTTCATCTGATTCCTTTTTGAATATCAATAAAGTAGTAGAAAAGATTCATTCTTATGGTTTTTATGCAGTTGCAAGGATGGTTCAATTTTATAATATAAATACAGCAAAAGAATATCCTTATTTAAGACCGCAACTCAAAGAGGGCGGGTATTGGCAAGAAAAAAAAGATGCAAATCCAGCATGGCTTGATCCTTCACATCCATTAGTTCAGGCTGATTTATTGCATTTAATTGATATAATTGCTAATAGTAATGTTGATGAAATTCAAATGGATTATGTTAGGTTTCCTACCGAAGGCAAAATATCTAATGCGGTTTTTTACTATGAACTTGAGGATGAATATTTTTTAAAATCAGATAGTACCTACGTAAAAAGAGAAAAAAGAGATGTCATTAGAGATTATGTCAAAGAGGTTAGGAAAGTATGTGACCGTCATAATGTGAGAATTTCAGCAGATATATTTGCTATTGTTGCTTGGCAAAGAAGTATTGATATTAAAAATACAGGTCAAGATATCGCATATATGAGTCCTCACTTACATCATTTACATCCTATGATATACTCATCTCATTTTTCAGACGGGTTTATCTTTCACGCTAATGATTTTATTAATAAACCATACCCTATTATAAAAGCAGGTATTGAAAAAACTATCAAAAAAATGGATAAAAATTGTGCCGTTATTCCTTATTTACAGGCTTTTGGTTGGAGAGTCAATTATAATCGTGAGTATATGTATGACCAAATTAAATCAGCTTATGATACTGATTCAAAAGGATATATACTTTGGAATGCGGCAAGTAGCTACAATAAAGCACTTTCTTGGATAAAAGAATGGAATAATTCAAGACGTATGGGTCTCATTTTAGAAGGCTATCCAACATTTGATAATTTATTTGATAAGATAGATTTTAATACTTTTATTGATTCTGTGGTTGTGGACTCTATTTCTGCTTAATTTGTCAAAGATTATATTGGTAATTTCAAATTATTAATATCATTAGAGGTATAATGTGTATTTTCTGATAATTTTTTAAATTCAAGATAAATTTAATTGACATATATCTTGATTTTTAGAAAATGACTAAAAATATTGTAAACAAAAAAGGCATAAGGTGGACTGATGTTATATAGACTTTTAGATAATTTATTGGAGATTTATACAGTTATCATTATTATTAGGGCAGTAATTTCATGGTTTTCGCCCAGTCCTTATAATCCCTTATACAGATTATTGATACAGATAACTGAACCGGTTTTGGACCCCATTAGGAGAATAATGCCAAACTTAGGAGGGATAGACTTATCTCCAATTTTATTAATATTTATAATACATATCGTTAGGACAATTTTATTGCGATTTTTATTTAGCACACCAACAATCTATTAGGAGGGCTTATGAATGATAAAATAGAGATTTCTTCTGCAGATATCAGGCATAAAGAATTTGCTTCAAATATGTTTGGTTATAAAAAATCAGAGGTTAAAGAATATCTTGAGATGCTGTCTATACAGTTTGAAGATCTTTATGCTCAAAGAATGAACGCCGGTGATACTGACCAACTAAATGTATATGAAGATAGAACTCAAACTCAATTAGCCCTCGAACAAATACAAAAAAGAGAAGAGTTAATAGCTAAAACAATGCTTCAAGCTGAAAATACCAGAAATGAAATTATCAAAACTGCTCAAAAAGAAGCTGATAATATTATTAAAGAAGCTGAACTCGCCGCAAAAAAAGCAATTGACGATACTAAACATTATTTAAATGTACTCAATCACGAATATGTTAATCTTAAAGAAAGTAGAAGACAATTTTTAAGTTCTGCTCACGCTCAACTAAAAACAGTACTTGAAAGACTTGAACAAGATCCTTTATTTACAAGACAAAAAGAGGCTGATCTTGATAAAGGATTTGAAGAAGCTAAAAAGATTACTGTAGAAAGTAAAGAAAAAAATGTACCTCAAAACAATTGAATATTTAAAAAAACAAATCCCTTTTAAACCTATTTGTGCAATTATTCTGGGAACCGGACTTAATGCTCTGGCTGATAATATAGAAGATAAAATCGAAATACCCTACGAAAAGATACCCGGATTCGTTAAAAGTACAGCTCCCTCACATCAAGGGAAATTGGTAGCAGGTTATATTAATAAAAAACCTGTTATTGTTTTTAAAGGTAGGTATCATTATTATGAAGGCTATGTGATGAATCAAGTAGTTTTCCCGGTAAGAATAGCAAAATTATTCGGCGTGGATTATCTATTTGTAACTAATGCTGCAGGTTCATTAAATGAAGACCTTAAACCCGGACAATTAGTTGTAATTGATAATCATATTAATATGATGCCCAATCCTTTAATAGGTGAAAACGAAGAGATGTTTGGGATGAGATTTCCGAGTATGCACGAGCCTTATTCAAAACAATTGACAGACTTAGCTTTTATGTTAGCTGAAGAAAATTCTATTTCTCTGAAAAAGGGTGTTTATTGTGCTGTAACAGGTCCTTCTTTGGAAACAAAAGCAGAATGCTTGATGATTAAAAATTGGGGTGCTGATTTGGTAGGTATGTCAACAGTCCCGGAAGTAATTACAGCTGTTCATTGTGGATTAAAAGTTTTTGCCGTTTCTGTTGTTACAAATTTAAGTAATATCTTTCATACAAAAGCTCATACTCAAGAGGAAATAAGAGATAACGCTGATAAAGCAAGTAGAGATTTGTTAAAATTATTTAATCTTATAATAGAAAAAATATAAAAAAAGAGGTATTCTCCATGTCAGTGAAGAATTTAACTGCCAGTCAATTAAAAAAATATGAGGAAGTATTAATTAAAGAAAGAGATAATTCTCAAAATTTAATAAAAAAACTTTCAGAAACTTATAATAAAGGTAGCAAAGACAGTTCCGGCGATTTGTCAGGCTATGCTTACCATCAAGCCGATCAAGGCTCAGATACTCAAGAACAAGAAACAACAGCTTATTTAATCGATACAGAATATAATAAAATTAAACTTCTAAATGCAGCAATCAAAAGAATATATGATAAGTCTTACGGTATCTGTGAAATATGTGGTAAATATATACAAGAAAGTCGATTAAAGATAATACCTTATGCTCGTTTTTGTATAGAATGCAAGACTAAAGAAGAAAAGAAAAAGACTAATGTCTAAGCAATTAATAAATAAATATATTTGGATAACGTTAATCGTAATTATTTTTGACCAATTAACAAAGTTTTTCGTTCAACATTTTATGGCTTTGTATGATTCTATTAAGCTTACAACAAATTTTTTCTGGTTGACTTATGTTCATAATACAGGAGCAGCTTTCAGTTTGAAATTTGGAGGAGATTCTTTTAACAGAATTATATTTAGTATAATTACAATTGTTTTAACCACAGTTGTTTTTTATTTGTTGATAAAGACAAAATCTAAGCTTGAAGCAATAGCATATTCATTAATTATTGGCGGAGCTATTGGTAATCTGATAGATAGGATACGTTTTGGTTATGTAATTGATTTTATTGATTGGGATTTCCCTGATTTTATAATGGAAAGATGGCCGGTATTTAACATAGCTGATAGTGCTATCGTTGTAGCTGTTATCTTATTATTTGTAAATCTTTTATTTATTGAAAAAAGAATTGAATCGGAGGATAAATGAAAATACGATTTATAGTTTTTTTGTTGATTAATTTACTTTCAATATCTGTTATCTATGCTACTGTCACCCCGATAGCAACTATTCAAGAAAATTTTAATAATTTTGATAATCAAGTTGTGACTGTTGAAGGTATTGTAACTGTCGGATTATATCGTTTTGCTACTGCCGGTTCAGAATCATATTTGCAAGATGATTCCGGAAAGGGAATAAGATTAAACGATATTTCTACTGCTGAATATGAAAACAATATTGTTAAAGGAAATAAGTTGAATATTACAGGTACAATATCAAAAAATAGTGCTGGTTATGTTGTCTTATCTGATTTTAGTTCTTTTACTGTTATTGAGAGTAATGTGGAAAGACCTTATACTGAGCTCACAATTTTACAGTCATTAGATTATAATCAATGGCAATGCAGTTTTGTTAAAGTAAGCGGTATTTTAGATATTTCTCAATTTGGGGGGAATCGTTTAATTTTAAGTGATTCTCAGGAAAATGAAGTATATATTCAAATTGCAAATAGTACAGGAATTATTATTGAAGATTCAGATATTGGTGAACAAGTTTCAGTATATGGCATAGTTAAATTTTTACAGGATCAAACACTTATTTATCCCGGATATCAAGAAGATGTAGGGTTAACATTAACTAAACCCATAATAACTGAAGTTAGCCATACTCCCGTAGAACCGTATCAAGATCAAGAGATTACAATTTCTGCTAAGGTTGTTGATTTAGATGGTACGATTAATGATGTTAAAATAATGTATAAAGCTGATTTTCAGTCAGAATTTAGTGAATCTTTAATGACATTAGCTGACGAAACTAATCAGATTTATACAGGTGTTATGCCTGCTTATCAATCACATACTAATCAATTAGGTGATTATCAATATAAAATTTTTGCTGAGGATAATGCCGACAATAATTCTGAAAGTAATCTAAGAACAATTAATGTTTTAGAAAGACCTATCGTTACTCCTATAATGGACATCTATGAAAATTTTGCTGATTATAATAATCAGTCAGTCATAATTGAAGGTGTTATGACTATTGGTGCAGGGACGATAAGAACAGATATATTGACAGCATATATTCAAGATGAATCAGAAAAAGGGATTCAAGTCTTTATGCCGAGTGCTTCTCCTCATATTGAGAGTTTAGCCCGTGGAAATAAAGTTTTAATGACAGGCACAATCGGAGAATACAATGGAGTTAAGCAAATTTCTGATATTACTTACGAAGTTTTAGAAATAGCAGAAATGCCTTATATTGAAATGACAATGGGAGAGGCAGCAGATTTTCAAAGATGGGAATCAACTTATGTAAAAGTAAGTGGAACCATAGCTGAAATGCCAAGCTATGCCGGAGGTGGAACGAATATTACAATTAAAGATGAAACAGGTTCATCTCTTTTAGTAAGAGTATGGGATACGACCGGTATTATTGTTGCTAATTTAAAGACTAATATCCCTTTAGATGTTTATGGAGTCGTGTCTGTTTATAATTCACGTAGTCAGTTGATAGTTGGAGATCAAAGAGATTTTGATATCTTATTAGATGTTCCTCAAATAGAAGAAGTAAGTTTTACTCCAACTAAGGCATTTATAGACGAAGAAATTTTGGTAAAGGCAAATATTATTGATTATAATAGTAAAACTGATTCAGTCTATATTGAATATAGAACAAATTATGAAGAAGATTTTTTGCCTGAGAGAAAGGCAAAAATGTCTATTGTAGCAACAGAAGATTTCTTTTATGAATATACATTACCTGCTTTTAATGAGATTTGTGATGACGAGGGTGAGTATTTAGTTAGATTGACAGTATATTATGACACAACTAAAGTTTTAATTGGACCTGTAAGTAAAGTTGATGTAATAAAAAGAAGACCTGTCATTGAGAATATTAGATTTATGAATTCACCTGATGTAAATGATACTCTTATTGTTAGGTCTAAAATATATGATACAGATGGAGAAATTAGTCAAGCAAAGATTTTCTATTCTCTTGATTATCATCAAGAACTTTTTGAGATTGATATGGATGAAGTGTTTGTAGATAGCACACAAACTTATAATATTTATGAATTTGAGGGTTTAATACCGGGACAAAAATCAGGTACAATGGTTTATGTTTCTATTTGGGCTCAGGATGATTCTTTATTGACAGCTATGCAAAATCTTGATGAAGAAGGTAATGAAATACGTTTTGTTTATCCTGTTTTAGATATGAGAGCAATGTTGAGGGTTCCTCCTAAAGTAACAGATATATATTCAGGTAACAAGGTTGAAATTGGTTATTTTGCTAAAACCGGAGATAAGGTTATTGTTAGAATATATAATTCAGAAGGTAAATTAATGGTAACTCCTGTAAACAAGATAGTTGATACTCCTGAAGGTATCAATTTTTACTATTGGAATGGTAGAGATAAAGATTATAGACTTGTTGAACCGGGTTTATATATTTGTCATTTGGAGGTGCAAGACCGAGAAAATGGCAAGAAAAAATCTAACAAAGCCCCTATTGTTATTGGCACTAAATTGAAGTAAGGGAGGGACAATGAAAAATAGAATTTTACTACTTACAATAATCAGTCTTGTGACAGTTTCTTGTTTTGCAATGTTTAATGATTATGAGCCTTCCTCAAGAGCAAGAGGTATGAGTGGTGCAGTAACCTCATTTAGTGATGATTATTCTGCCATATTTTATAATCCGGCAGGCATTAAGTATGCCGGTTCTCAAGTAGGAGCCGGATATTATAAGCTTTTTGGAAATGATTTCTCTGAAATTACTACTGCTTCCGGAACCTTTGCTACAAGTAAGTTTGGTAGTTTTGGTTTTGGTGTTTTATCTCATAATGTAGAATATTATGATGTTAATCTAATGACAGAAAAAACCTTTTCATTAGGTCATTCATTTTATTTAAATAAAGACATCCATTCAGAAATTAGTTTTGGGTATTCAGCAAATCTTTATTCTTTAAGTTATCACGAATTAGGTGAACAAATTAATTTAGGCGTTAATGCCGGAGTTATAGCTGTACTTCATCAAAGAACAAGGCTTGGTTTTATGTTGAAGAATATTAATAAGCCTACTATGGGAGATGAACATAGATATGAAATACCTCAACAACTTGCTTTAGGTATATCTTATATACCTTATCAAGGTGTAATTACAGCAATTGATTTAAAGAAAAATTTTGAAGGAGATACTGAACTTAGAACAGGTGTTGAAGTAGAAATACATCCATTAATGTGTATTAGAGCCGGAATTAGAAATAATCCGGCAAGTTATTCTTTTGGTGCAAGTTTTAAGATTAAAGGTATGATGTTAGATTATGCTTTAAGTACTCATTCAGTACTTGATATGACTCACCATTTTGCTTTAGGTTACAAGTTTTAGAGATTGGGAGGATCTATGAATTTATCATTTGTTAAGTATTTGCCACTTATTGCTGCTGTATCAAAAAGTTTTTTTGAAACTAAGAAACATGATTTTAAAGTAAAAAACTATGATCAAACTAAGGAAAAGATTGATACGATAGAGCATTTGATAGTTAAACTCGAAACAAAAATAAATGAATGTAGACATGAGATTGAGAATTTAAATAAACAAATTTTGTTTTCAAAATCAATTAATTTGATACTTTCAATAATTATTATATTGTTAATTATCTTTTTAAGATAATATAAAATTACTCAGATTTGCCTACGTAACGATAAGTTATGCAGGCAAATTAGTTTTTAAAAAAGAGGGATAATGAAAAAAATAGATTTTAATAAATTACGGTTTCAGTCTGAAACAGTTTTGGTAAAGATTTTAGAAGAAGATTTTGCAATTAAGAATTATTATGATATTTTTGAAAATAAAGATGAATTAAAGCAAATAGTAAATCAGTTATTATCTGATTCTGTAAAATTAAATAAGATTATTGCTCCTCGTTTGTATGAAATATGTAGTCAAGCAAAGGATATTTTGGAATTTAAGGAAGATATTGATTTTTATATTATCTCGTCAATCGATGTTAATGCATTTTCAATTAATGGATTTGGATATGTTCCTCATATGATATGTTTGACTTCTGCCTTAGTGCAGTTATTGTCAGATGAAGAATTATCCTTTGTGATTGGCCATGAGATAGGACATCTAATTTTTAAGCATAGTCAATTATATGTAGTGAATAGTTTACTTTCTAATAGGGAAGAGGGGCAGATTCCTGCACATATCACAAATATTTTTACACGATGGAGTCAGTATGCTGAGATATCGGCAGATAGGATTGGATTTCTTGTTCAACCTAATCTTGAAACTATTGGTAAGGTATTTTTTAAATTTGCCTCAGGGTTGTCAGAAAAGCATTTAAATTTTAATATTCAAGAGTATTTAAATCAATTAGAAAAAATCAAGGATTTATCTTTGGGTGATTTTTATTCAAGTCATCCAGGTCATCTTTTGAGATTAAAATGTTTGGAACTCTTTTCTTCGTCAAAGTTATATCCTGAAAGTAAAGCTAAGGCGATGACTGTTAAAAAATTACATAAAGAATTAACTGATATTATTTCTCTTATTGAGTACCATCCTAAGGATGATGACGAGAAAAAAGCTGTTGAATTTATTGCTGCTGTTGGTAGCTATATAGCTTATGCTGATGGTAATATGAATGCCCAGGAATGGGAATTATTATATGAATATTTATCCAGATTTACATCTCAACCGGAAATATATCTTGAATTCAATGATTTTCAAGAAATGGAACTTAGAACTAAGAGAATTTGTGAGTATTACGCAAAACAAAACGATGATGATGATAAATATGTATTGTTTCAATTATTAATGAAATTAGTTATCTCTGATGGAAGGCTTGAAGAAACTGAAAAAGTAAAGTTATTTGAAATCGGGAAACGACTAAAAATATCTGAAAAAAGAATTAAAGAGATAATCAGAGAAGAAAGTGAAAATTATTTATCTCCTCGTAAGAAATTAACTCTAAATAAGTTCTTTGTTGAATGATAAACCAAATTATAATAGTAATAAATGTTTAAATATGAAGAAATTTCTTTTATTTATTTTAATACTGAATGCAGTATTTACGCTTTATCCGGATGTTTTTGTAAAGATAAAACCAAAGAAATCTTCAAAATTAACTAATTTTTATGTTTCTAAATATTTGGTTACCCAATCTCAATATAAAAGAGTTATGGACAACAATTCATCGTTGTTTAAGGGTGAAGATTTACCTGTAGAAAGAGTAAGTTGGTATGAATGTCTTGTATATTGCAATAGGCTTAGTATTATAGAAAATCTTGAACCTGTTTATAGTTTAAAAGATATGAAAAACCCTGATGACTGGGGTATAATACCAACACATAGATTATTAATATGGTCTCAGATTAAAGCTGATACTTTAGCAAATGGTTACAGATTGTTATATGATAAAGAATGGCAATATTTATATAATGAATTTTTTGGTAAATTTGATAAATCAGATGACTATTATGAGAAAATTGAAGCTTATGCTTGGATTGAAACAAATTCCGGCAATAGGACTCATCCTGTTGGCATTAAGAAAGCTGATAAATTTAATCTTTATGATTTCTTGGGGAATGTTTTGGAATGGCGCTATGATCATTATGGCAATATCAATAACGCATATTTTTCTTATGATAGTGAGGCTGAAAAAATGTTTTATTCAAGTTTGTCATATAAGAGATTATACCATAGAAATTTTTTAATTATTAGAAATCAAAAAGGTTTATATCCTGTATTACGAAGTCCACAAATAGGGTTTCGTATAGCAAAAAATGTAGAATAATTATGTTGAGGGAGCATCTTTGTTTGTACTGTAACTTCTGAATTGTATGAATATTAATTAATAAGCTTTTGCAAACTTGTATCTTTAGAATAATATTTTATATTAAATAACAGCCTTGAGAAAATAAAAAAGAAGGCTGTTGAATAATGTTGTTGTGTAAGCATCTTTGCTTGCACAAAAAACCTTAAATGATAGGTATTCAATATGTTATGAAACTACAAGCTGGAAGCTTGTAGAACATTGAAATTATTCAACAGTCTCAAAGGGAGCTTTTGACAGCTCCCAATATTTTGATTATAATTATCTAAATTTTTTTACTACTTCGAGTAATTCAGGTAGATCCATCCCGATTTTTTTGAGATGTTCGTCAGTTGGGATACCATTTTTATCCCAGCCTTTTCTTTTATAAACAGAATCAACTAAGGTTTCATATCTTTTGACTCTATAATTTCTATGTAAATCCATTTTTTCTTTTAAACTCATATTGCTTGGATCTTTATCCATAAGTTCTTTAATTTGTGTATCATATCTTTCTTGTCTGGAGAGGTATTCTTCTTCAGTAACCGGACCAACAGCTCTGTATGGAGGGATGTCGTCGATTCTTTTGCCTCCGCCCATACGTAAGTTGAATATTTTTTGGAAATTATATACCCTTTCTGATTGAAGAACCATTCCGAATTTGTCAATCTTTTTACCTGTAACAGCTTCATATATGTCAAGGTAATTTTGTACGTGTTCAGGAACTTTTGCCGGTTCGTCAGTTTCGGCATTATTAGCAGGTTCTATATCATTCCAAGGGAGTTTACATAAACCTTGTAAACCAAACCATGTACGGAACATAGGGAAATAGTGTAAAGCTTCTGCTTTGTCTTCAAAGGTCGGGATAGCATTATTTACCATATCCATAAAGATTAGCCATGCTTCATCGTGTTGAGGACCTTTTAGTGCAAGGGTATATCCTCCTTGTTGTGCGAGTGATTCTTTAGACATATATTGTGAATATTCTAGTCCTTTAGCTTCCATACCGATATCTTGTAAGAATTGAGCATTTGCTTTATGTTCTGTCACTAACCAGTTTTTTAACCATCTGGTACCTTTTCCTACCTTGACCCCAAATCCTTCGCCTCTTGACATTTGGTGTAATATCTCGAGGACAGAATCTGCATTTCCCCAAGAAAGATCAAGACCATTAGTCATTTCAGGAGTAATGATTTTATTTTCCCAACATTCCATAACAAATGCCATTGTAGTACCAAATGAAATAGTGTCTATACCGTAAGTATCACAGTAAAAATTAATTTCCGCTACATCTTTTGGCTCCCAGACATATATGTTTGATGAACATCCTCCGACAGTTTCATATTCAGGGCCGTCAACTGTTACACTTTGACCTTTATAAGGACCTGTTCTTGGGATGAAATTATCAATTGCTTTACAGCAAGAAAGAGAGCATCCAAACCAACAACCGTCCGGCATGTTTTGTGTAAACATAGATGTCCATACTTTTGAATGAACCTTTGCCGAGTTTTCGTCAGCACCAAATTTAAAGTTTTTTACAGGTAATAGGTCATAATCATTCATAATCTCCACTAAATGAGCAGTACCTACTTGTCTCATTCTGCATTGTTCATCATCATGTTCTTTGACTTCTTTATGTACTTTGAGACCGGTTTCTTGAAGTTTTTTTAAATCAACAGGATGATTATTATCAGCTTTTAAGCCTGAATATTTAACTATGAGAGCTTTGATTTTTTTATCTCTTAAAATATGTCCTATACCGCCACGACCAGCTTGTTTTAAACGGGTAACTTTTCTTCTTTTATCATAAAATGAGAAGTTTAACATTCCCATATAGGCGTGATTAGCAGCTGTTCCGGCAGAAACTACCGATATATGTTGTTTATCATTTTCGTCTTTAGCAAACATTTCGTGAAGTTGTTCTGCTAATATATGGCTGTCAATTGCTTCATCAGGGGCTTCAAATATCTGAATATTACCTTCATCACCATTAATGAATATAATAACGTCATTTTTAGCTTTACCTTGTACTTCTAATGCATCAAAACCTGAAAATTTTAAATATGGACCAAAATGTCCACCAACATTACTGTCAATGGGGATATTTGTCATTGGTGAAAGTGAAACTACTATTGATTTTCCGGAACCGGGATAGTTAGTATTGCCACCAACCGGACCAACAGAAATACATATCTCATTTTCAGGGTCACTCCATTTAGTGTTTTCATTGACAGCATCCCATAATAGTCTTAAATCAAATCCTTTACCACCTGTAAATTTATCTATCATTTCATCGGAAACAGGCTTTTCTTTTATCTCATTGTTAGAAATGTTAATGTAGAGTGTTCGTTTATTGTACCCTTTTTCAACTTGTCCTAAGGTATATTTTTGTTCTTTAAGTATCTTATGTTTGCTTTTTAATTTTTCTATATCGAATGTCATTTTAAGCCTCCTTAATTATTTCTAAAGCATTGACAGGGCATTTGGCTACACAAGCACCGCAAGCTATACATTTAAATGGGGTTTGCATATTATGATAATATCTCATTACATTAGTAGGGCATTCAGCTACACAATTAAAACAACCTATGCAAAGACTTTTATTAATCATTACGACACCAAGATTATTGATTGTAATTGCTTGAGTTGGACACATTTTTACACATTCTCCGCATTGATTACAGACTGTAATATCAAAACCTTTGCTTAACTCTATAATGCGAATACAAGATTTTTCTGTATTTGTTTCTTTAAAAAAAAGTTCAGAACAAACTTCTTCGCAAGTATGACAACCTATACATCTATCAGGATAAGTTTTTAAATACTTCATTTTACCTCCGAATTATTACTTGTATGTGCAAATATATGCAGTTGTTTCTTTTACTTTAACCTTGAATTTTTGATTAGCTTGAACTATAAATGTTTCGCCTTTTGAGTAGGTTTCCCAGTCATTTTTGCCGGGTAATAAAACTGTTAACGCACCTGAAATAATAGTCATATATTCAATCTTAGATGTGCCAAATTCGTAGTCGCCGGAGATCATTACTCCGACAGTTGAGTTACCTTCGTTGTTTTCTAAAGCAATTGATTTTACTTTACCGTCAAAATATTCATTTACTTTTAACATTACTTCCTCCATAATTTATATATTTTTCTTTTATCCACCGCTAATCATATGAATTAATAATACAATATCATTATCTTTAATGATTGTTATATCGTAGTCTTTTTTTGAAATTATGTCATTGTTGATTTTAACAATAATCTTTGGGAACGTATAATTTAATTTATTTAGAAGCTCTGAAATTGAGAGCTTTTCTTCATCAAAATGTTTTATATTACCATTTACTTTTAACTTCATAAAGACTCCTAAGTCAAATATATAAATATATGGATTTTTGTAAAGTCTTATTTGTTATTTTGTAATAAGATGAATCTATTAACCTACAGGTAAGGAACAGGGGAACTCCAGGATGGAAAAAAGCATCTTGGAGCTCCCCTGTTCCTTGCCTGTAGGTTACAGTTTGTTTTTTTATAAGATTATTAAAAATTAAGCTCATTTTAGTAATAATTAAATAATTATTATTCAGCCTTAAGTTTTTTGATTGACAATTTATTTGATATTTTAAAATTGTAATTTATATGAAAAAATGGATAATAGCAATTGATTTACATGGGACTTTGCTTAATAATGAGTGGAAAATTTTAAAAAATGACCAATTAGAGTTAGCAAAGCTAATGGACGAACTCGTCGATATGGCAGATTTTTATATCTGTACAGGAAATGATTATTCTTTTGTTAAAGAATATGTACCTGAGATTATATTAAATAAGATTAAAGGTTGTGTTTTAGAAACAGGTTGTATTGTTTTTGAAGATAAACAACAAGTAAATTATATTGATAATGAAATACAATCTCAACTTAATGATTTAAAAGAATATTTGCAAGCAAAGCGATATAGTTTTGTTAAGTATTTTGCAAAAAGAGAGAGTACAATTAGCATCTTTACGAATGATAACGAGGGTGGTAAAAATCCCTTTGAGTTTTATCAATTACTTAGTGAAGATGTATCTAAACATCCTTTTGGAGAAAGTTTTTATCTCACTTGGTCAAGTGTGGCTCTTGACATTGTTCCTGTTGGATTTTCTAAATGGGCTACTTTGAAAAAATTAGCAGAAGACAAATTAATCGTAAGCTTTATGGATTCATTTAATGATAAAGATATAGCAAAGAATTCATTTTTAACCTTTTTACCAAGTAACAGTTCTGAGAAACTTATCAGTTATTTACGTTCAGAAAATAAATTAGTTTTTCCTTTAAGTAAGTTTCATACAGTTAAAAATCAGGTATTTATTTCAACAAAGGCATTTTCAGAAGGAGTGATTGACGGGTTAAGTATCTTTAAAAATTTTTATCATAGAGATAAATAATGTCTAAAAAAAATAAGATAGAGTTATTGCTTCCTGCCGGTCATCCTGAAATGGCTCTTGCTGCTTTTGAAGGTGGAGCTGATGCAGTTTATGCCGGTCTTGATGATTTTAATGCGAGAAAAAAAGCAAAGAATTTTAATTATAATGAACTTTTTACTTTGATTGACTATGCTCATAAAATAAATAAAAAAGTCTATGTTACTTTAAATACTCTAGTAAAAAATAAAGAAATAAAAAAGCTTATTGATGTCCTGTTAAAACTTGAACAGATTAAACCTGATGCTTTAATTATTCAAGATTGGGGCTTATTTTATTTATTAAAAAAACATTTTCCTGAATTGCCAATCCATGCATCAACTCAACTTGGAGTACATCATTCAAATAATGTAAAATATTGTGCTAAAAAAGGTTTTGAAAGAGTAATTTTAGCAAGAGAATTGAGCCTTGATGAGTTAGTTGCAATACAAAAAGATGCAGAAACACAATTAGAAATATTTGTTCATGGTGCTTTATGTTATTCATTTTCCGGTTATTGTTTATTTAGTAGCTTTCTTGGAGGTATGAGTGCCAATAGAGGGATGTGTAAACAACCTTGTCGAAGACTTTTTAACCTATCCAATGAACAGAAATATCTTTTTAGTTTAAAAGACTTAATGCTAATTGATTTTATCCCGAAATTAATGGAAATGAATATACATTCGTTGAAGATAGAAGGGCGTCTAAAATCTCTTGATTATGTTTATAATACAGCTAAAGCATATAAAATGGTAATTGATAATCCTAAGAAAATTGATGAGGCTAAAAAGATACTGCAAAATGATTTAGCACGCGAAAAAACAAGTTATTTTATGGGACAATCAGTTGCTGATACCTTTACTAAGACGCCAACTGTCGGTAAATTATTAGGTAGGATTTCTTTTGTAGATAATAATGGGTTTCAGCTTGTTTTACAGTATGATTTAAGCATCAATTCAAAGCTCAGAATCATTACCGGTGTTGATACAGATACGCATATTACTGATTTAAAAAAATTGTTTTTAATTGATGATATGGATGAGCTAATCAAAATAGATTTTGCAAAAAAAGGTCAAATTGTCTATATTCAATACAATAAAGATAAAACTCTAAATCCCGGAGATGAAGTATATTTAGTTAGTAATCCCGATTTGCTCAAATACAAATTTAGTTTTAATAAAACATATTCTTATAAATCAAATGACAGTAAAAAGAATAAGATTTTAAAAGATATCAAACTTCCTTCAATCGTTTCTCAAAATCAAGAAATATATTTACGTGTTGATCAACCTGATTGGCTTAGTGTCTTACCTTATGATGACCTTGACGGGGTCTTGCTGAATTTTACCAAAAAGGCTTGGGAAGAAACTAACGGATTGTTTGACTATATTTTGCAAAATTTAGACAAAGTTATTGTGGAACTACCATTATTTATTGCAGAATCAAATCTTGATTGGTACGCAAATCAAATTAATCTCTTGAGGTATAAAGGAATAAATAAATTTTGCTTAAGTCAATTATCTCAAAAAATGTTTTTTAATAATATTGTTAATAACGAAAAGTCTCTCGAATATCCTTTGATTATGACAAATGAAAACGTTTATCTTTTAAATGACGTCGCTATAAAATATATTCAAGAAGAACAGATTGATTCATATATTTATCCCTTAGAAAATGATGTCGATAATATGATAACCGGGAATGATAGATATGGCATTGTACCCGTCTATTTTTATCCAAAGCTCTTTTATTCCAGAATGCCAATAAATGTTAAACCGGAAGATTTAATAACTGACCAAAATAATAGATATCGAAAGTTTATAAAAGAAGGAATTACTATTATTACTACTCATAACCCGGTTTCTTGGACTCAATACAGGGATAAACTATTATCAAAAGGCTTCTCTCGCTTTTTACTTGATTTATCTTTTAGCTATCCTCAAAATGGTGTCGTTAATAAACTTATTGATGATTTTAATAATTCAAAAATATTGAGTGATACAGGTAAATTTAACTTTAAAAAAGGTTTATGGTAAAATGAGTTATAGATATCTTGTTTCTCATAAAGGAAAACAATGAATAATAAGAATTACAAACCTGAATGGACTCCTAAAAATGCCGGCGATGAATATGCATCATCTGTTATGCCCGGTAAAATTGCTCAAGTTAATCAAGTTAATAAAACAATAATTAAAGCAAAAAACCTTACAATTCAAGACTATAAAGATGGTATTCTTAATAAAGACAGGACTATTCTCGCTCGTGCTATTACCCTGATTGAAAGTAATTCTGAGAAGCATCTGGAAATGTCTCAAGAACTTATTAAAGAGATTTTACCCTTAACAGGTAAATCAGTAAGAATAGGTATCACCGGCGTACCGGGTGCAGGGAAAAGTACTTTTATTGAAACCTTTGGATTATACCTTATTGAAAATAAATTCAAACCGGCTGTTTTGGCAATAGACCCTTCAAGTACTGTCTCTAAAGGAAGTATACTTGGTGATAAAACACGTATGGAACAGCTCTCAAGAAATGACCAAGCCTTCATTCGCCCTTCTCCCTCAGCAGGTAATCTCGGTGGCGTAACACGTAAAACACGTGAAACTATGCTACTCTGTGAGGCTGCCGGATTTGATGTAATCCTTGTAGAAACTGTAGGCGTTGGACAAAATGAAGTAACCGTTCGCTCTATGGTAGATTTCTTTTTATTAATCTTGATTTCAGGAGCGGGTGATGAACTTCAAGGTATTAAAAAAGGAGTTATTGAACTTGCTGATGCAATTTTAGTCAATAAAGCTGATGGGGATAATATTATTAATGCTGAAACTGCTAAGGCTCAATATAATAATGCATTACATTATCTTTCAAATGCTACTCCCGGTTGGACAACAAAAGCTTATACTTGTAGTGCTGTTGAAAATAAAGGCATTGAAAACATCTGGACAGTTATACAAGATTTTGTAACTTATACTAAAGCAAAACAGATTTTTACAGATAGACGTATTCAACAAACTAAACAGTGGTTTGAGAGTATGCTAAATGAAGAGATTCTAAACAGTTTTTATAGAAATCCATATATTAAGGAAAAACTTCCTCAGGTTATTGAACAAATTAAACATAACAAACTAACTGCCGTTTCGGCAGTTAAACAGATGATGGATTTGTTTAAATCTAACGTTTTGAATTAATATTGATTTGAAATTTTTATTGAAACAATGAATAAGATATTAAACTTATAATCCGATGGATAATAATTATTCTGAACATAACTGGGAACGTTCACAAAAAATTATTGAAATTTCCTTAACAGAAGTTCAAATTACCTTTCCTGAACTGAAAATAACCTCTATTAGCTCTATCCTGAACGGTTGCCGAAATACTAATTATATCATTCATTCTACTAATCATAAATATCTATTGAGATTGTTCTCTGATAAAAATGAACTAATAAATAATGAAATAAATGCCTATAAGCTCTTACATATATATGTTAATATGCCTAATCTCATTACTGTTGGTCATATATTAGATTATAAGTATATCTTATATGAATTTATTGAAGGTGAAATTTTTCAATCATATATTGATTTTAATAAGTTTGTGTCTGAAGATTGTATCCGACAGGTTGCCAATAATTTAGCCCTGATTCATAATGCTGAAATTAACAATTGTTCATTGTTTGTTTCTTTTGACTTGCCACCTTATAATCAATGGTACAGTTATTTTTTGAGTTCCTTATTTTTACAGAAACGATTAGGGAAAGACTTACTGAAACAAGTAACCGGTTATTTGGATGCAAATAAGATATTCTTTGATGAAATTGAAAGTTATCAAAGTCTTATTCATTGTGATTTCAGACCTGCAAATATGATTTTGAGTTCAAGTCAAAAGCTTTATATCATTGATTGGGAATATTCCGGGAAAGGACATAGTCTTGCCGATATTGGACAATTTTTTAGATACTCAAGATATTTTACTCAAAAAAACAGAGATCAGTTTTTTGAAGAATATAACAGATTAGCTATTTTAAAACTTCCCGATAATTGGTATAAACTTTGTAGAATTAGGGATTTAGTTAATCCTTTACAATTGTTAGGGAGCGAACAAGAAAAACCCATAATGTATAAAGACTTATTGAACGTAGTTAAGGATATTATTTCTGAAAATTAATAGAAAGAAAATGTACCAATAATAGATTTAAATCTTGTTTTGAGTAGGTGACGTTTTAGCCTGTTTCAAATCCTTCAATGTCTAAGGGTTGTTTTGATCGTCTTTCGACCTTTGGTTTACCATGGACTAAGAGTAGCCATTCATTTTTAGGGAAAGCAAATTTCCATAAACAAATAAGAATTCGACCAACAACATTGGCAATAATAAGTACTGTCGCAGCTCGAATAAATGCTGAAGCAATAGAATAAGAAATATTGAAATATGATATATAAAAAGAGATAAAGAAATTTATGATTGAAAAAATATTCAACCAAGAGTTGGTGTAATCTTTACTCTTTATCATCATCCTATCCTTATATATTATTTGTCTTTATTATAATCGGTAATTATATCCATAGCTTTAGTAATATTTTAAAAAAAGATAAGCAGAGATATCTCTGCTTATATCTTAGTATTACATTTTTAATTCCATTAAACTGACAGTTACACCGTCAATTGCGTCTAATTTTGTAGATAGTTTATTAGCTACTTCATCATCACATCTTAGTTGTAAGATGATTATTCCGTTGCTGGCACAACCTTCGTAAGTATCGTGAAGTCCGAGTCTGGTTTGAATATAGCAACCAAATTCAGTTAATATTGATTGAACTTCCACAGCTTCTTCATTTCTTTTTTTGATAGCTATTGCCATAATTCTAGGCTTCATAATTTACTCCTTAATATTTTTTGGAATTATATAGTTTGATTTAATATATGTCAAGAATAATTATCTTGATTCATAATTTTTTTGTAGCCAGTTTTTATAAGTCCCGGATTTAATATTATTTATCCAATTGGTATTAGAAAGATACCAGTTTATTGTTTTCCTTAAGCCTGTTTCGAAATCTACAGACTGTTTCCAGCCAAGTTCATCTTTTATCTTATTACAATTTATAGCGTATCTTCTGTCATGTCCCGGTCTATCTTTAACGTAGGTAATCAACTTGTTATGAGGAGAATTGTCCGGGAATAGTTCATCCATAATACTACACATTTTGTTTACTAATTTGATGTTTTCCCATTCGTTTTCTCCACCTATATTATATGTTTCACCTACATTACCGTTTTGGATAATGGAGTAAATACCTGAACAGTGGTCTTCTACATATAGCCAGTCTCTAATATTTTTCCCGTCTCCATAGACAGGTAAGTTTTCTCCTTCTTGAAGATTTAAAATCATAAGAGGGATTAGCTTTTCCGGGAATTGATAAGCCCCGTAATTATTGCTGCAATTTGATATAGTAACAGGTAATTCATACGTGTGGAAATAGGCTGAGACTAAATGGTCAGAAGATGCTTTTGATGCTGAATACGGGCTGCGTGGGTCATAAGGAGTGTTTTCGAAAAAGTAACCACTATCGCCGAGACTACCAAATACTTCATCAGTTGAGATATGATGGAATAAGGTATTATCTTTATCTTTCCAGAGATTTCTACATATTTCAAGTAGGTTAAATGTACCTATTATATTTGTATCTATAAAATCTTTAGGTCCATGTATAGATCTATCAACGTGAGACTCTGCAGCAAAATGGACAACGCAATCAATATTATGTTTTAGAATAATATCTTTGCATTTGTCATAATCACAGATATCAGCTTGATAGAAAAAGTAGTCACTTTTTTTTTCAATATCTTTAAGGTTTTCAGGATTACCGGCATAGGTAAGTTTATCAATATTTATGATATTTCCTTGAAAATCTTGTTTGAATAAGTAATGAATAAAATTAGCTCCGATAAAACCGGAACCACCGGTAATTAAAATATTATTAAATTGTCTTTTTGACATAATTTCCTCTATTGTTATTTTATATCTTTTAATTTTGGATGTTTCATATCTTTGGGAGAGAGTTTTGGGTTAAATGAAGGCCAGAAAATATTTATATCCGGGTCGTTCCATATTATGCCTTTATCAGCTTCTGTTTTGTATTCAGAAGTAGTTTTATAGACTGTTTCCGCTTCTTCGGAAATTGTATAGAATCCATGCGCAAAGCCTTCCGGAATATAGAGCATATAGAAGTTATCTTCTGAAAGTATGATTCCGTACCAATGCCCAAAGGTAGGGGATTCTTTTCTAATGTCAACAGCAACATCGAATATTTGTCCTTTAACGCATCTGACTAATTTTCCTTGAGCATAATCTCCGCTTTGGTAATGTAATCCTCTTAGTACTCCTCGGTGAGAGCGAGAATGATTATCTTGTAGGAATTCTTGTGTTATTCCGGCGTTAAGAAATTCGGACTTTTTGTAGGTTTCCATAAAGAAGCCACGTTCATCAGAATATACTTTTGGGGTGATAAGGAATAAGCCTTGCATATTCATTGGGTGAAATGTAAACATAATTATTTCTCCTTGATTAGTTCAAGTAAATATTGACCATATCCACTTTTTAGAAGTTCTTGAGCGAGTGATTGTAATTGATTTTTATTAATAAATCCCATTCTCCAAGCAATTTCTTCAATACATCCTATTTTTAGACCTTGTCTTTCTTCGATGGCTTTAATGAAAAGGGTTGCATCGGCTAAAGAATCAAAAGTGCCTGTATCTAACCATGCATAGCCTCTATCTAATACTTGTACATTTAGCATATTGTTTTCAAGATAGATACGATTAAGGTCAGTTATCTCTAATTCACCTCTTTTGGAAGGTTTAAGTGTTTTAGCGTATTCAACTACATTATTATCGTAGAAGTAAAGACCTACGACAGCGTAATTTGATTTAGGGTTAAGTGGTTTTTCTTCTAAACTGATAGCTTTTTGATTGCTATCAAATTCAACTACTCCATATCGTTGAGGGTCTTTTACGTAGTAACCGAATACAGTAGCACCGTCAATATTATTTGATGCAAATTGAACCATTGAGGCTAATTTACTTCCGTAGAAAATATTATCTCCGAGTATGAGGGCTACAGGTTCATTTTGGATAAAATCTTTGCAAAGAAGAAAAGCTTCGGCTAATCCATTTGGTTTTTGTTGAATAACATAGCAAATTTTTAGACCTAGTTTGTCTCCGTTTCCAAAGAGATGTTCAAATTTATCTATATCTTCAGGAGTGGAAATGATACATATCTCTTTAATGCCGGCTAACATTAAAACTGAAAGCGGGTAGTATATCATTGGTTTGTCATATACAGGTAATAATTGTTTACATACAGTTTTAGTTGCCGGGTAAAGCCTGGTCCCGCTACCGCCGGCTAAGATGATTCCTTTCATTGAGCTCTCCTTTATTATATGTCTTGATGAATGATAAACATAACTAAGTCGATTTCATTTAATCTGTTTGTATGAAATCTAATGTCAATATAATCTACATTATTATTATCGGCATTTTTTATGAACATATTACCAAAAAATTCGAGACGACTGTTAATTTTTTTTATTTCTTTAAATTCAAAATAGGCGTTTTGGTTTTCGTAGTGGTGGTTTATCTTTTTTATAGTTTCGGTGAATGAAGGCATAATAATTCTATCTCGACTGTCTTGATTATTTATTATGACATAGGTTTCAATTTCATCATAATTTCCGAGCATAAGTTCCGGGACCGGAGTCCCAAGTGTTCTGAATAAAACAGTTAGCCATGCAATTTGATTTTTTATTTCTTTGAAATCTGTTTTTGAAAGGTTATATGCCGGAATAATTTCTTTTGTGTTAAGGACTATTGTTGAATCCGTATAAGAACAAACAGTGTCCGGGATTACTGAAGTTCTTCTTGAAGTCACATCATTTTTTATGATAAAATCTGCTCTTGTATCTTGGAAATATTGGGTGGTTAAATAATAGTTTTTATCAAAATTAATAATCTGATGTTTTGGAAACCATTTATGGAGTTTTTCTTTTAAGGTTAGTTTTTGGTCTTTTAATCGAAGATAAGGATTGTAGCTTTGTTGTAATTTTTTTAATAACAAGGTTTCACTATGGATAAAATTTAAGCTAGTGAGTAAAAGTATAAAAAATAGAGTATAAAGTTTCCTTTGCATATAAATCCTTTCTCTAAAAAGGTAAAAATTTTCTGAGTTATTTTGTCAAGAAAAATATCAGTGAAAGAGTTGAGTAGATTTTAATTAATTAATAATCTTGATCGGTTAAGAGTTTATTCTTTGATTGATTTCATTTATTTTAATTTCATTTGTTAAAATGTATAATATGTCATTTTCTTTGATTGTGGTATTGCCTTTAGGCAGTATAAGATTGCCATTACGTATTATAGAACTTATTAAGACATCTTTATCAAAGTTTAGTTCAAATAGTTTTTTGTTTATGCAGGGAGCATTGTCTTGAACAAGTATTTCGTACATTTCAAAATTTGTAGTTTTGGTTGAATGCAGTTCAACACTATATGGGGAAAGAGGTTTTCTTTTTTCTGTAAACTTAAGAAATTTTGCTAAAGTTGCAAGGGTTGTACCCTGAATAATGCACGATAGAAATACAGCAAAGAATATACTGTCAAAAATTAAATTACTTTCTTTCATACCATAGGCTGCAGGATAAGTAGCTAATACAATAGGAACTGCACCCTTGATACCACCCCACATCAAGAATATTTTTTCTTTGTAATTGTATTTAAAAAATAGAGTTGATAAAAATACAGCAACTGGTCGTGCGATGAACATCATAACAAAAACAATAAATAATGCACTTTTCCAAACATAAATAAACCTACTTGGAAAGGCTAATAGTCCTAACATTATAAAAATAGTAATATTAAAAATTATTGTAATACTTTCTAAGAAATTGCTTACTCCTTGTTTAGAAGGGAAATTCTTATTGCCAAACCAATAACCCATAAAAAAAACTGAGATTATACTATTAGCATGAAGTAGATCCGATATCCCATAGGTAAAAAGAATACAGCCGATGATTAAAATATTATAATTTCCTCTATTATCTGATTGAAATTTATCAAATATAAATAAAGTAGTTTTATAACATATATAGGCGATAAGTATCCCTCCGAAAAATTGCCAAATTAATAATATAATTGCCATTATAGGAGAATGAAACGTTTTAGTATATATTTGGATAAATGTTAAAGTTAGTAATATAGCCATAGGGTCATTGGCAGCGGATTCAATGTTTAGAGTAGTTGCTAATTTGTTTTTGATTGGATTTTCTTTTGTAATCATAAATACTGCTGAGGCGTCTGTTGATGATATGATTGAAGCTATGATAAATGAATAGATTATGTCGAGTTTTAAGAAATAATGAATAAAAATACCAAGTACAGATGAAGTTAATGCGACTCCAAGAGTTGCTAATGTTAATGAAGTACCGGCAACACTTTCAAAGTTTTTCTTAGTTATCCTAAACCCACCTTCAAAAATAATAAATATTAGCAAAATATCTGCGATACGTTTTGTTAATAAAGCATTATCAAAATAGTATAAGTTTAGTACATCACTACCGGCAAGTATTCCGACAAGAATAAATCCAATTAATAAAGGTAACCCAATTTTTGAACTAAGTTTTGTTGATAGCATTGCAAATATTATAAGTAGTGAAAATATTAAAATCATTTTGTTCTCCGATTTAGGTTTTATCTATTTTAAGAGTATTTATTTATTAGTTTCTTTTGTCAAGAAAAATATCAGGTTCTATGGAATATTTAATCTTGATTATATTTGCAATAAGCAAGTGACCTCCAAGATGCTTTAAAGCATCTTGGAGGTCACTTGAAGAATAATCGTAATTTAATGAAAAATTTGTGAATAATATTTAGATGATTTTCTTGAAGTGAAGGAGCTTTCGGCTTAAGCAAGGATGTTCGCACAATAGCATTATTCAAAAGTCTTTACTATTAAAGAATTTTGATTTCAAGATTTCCAAATAATCAATCATTTTTAAAAAAAAGAGAATTTTTCTTGACAGTTAAAACAATAAAACATAGAATATACAATAGGAGGAATTATGAGCTTTAAAAATATGATAAAATTTATTTGTATAATTCTCATACTGATGGGAATAAATTTAATAAATGCAATTACTTTAAAGGTAGGTGTTTACCAAAATGAACCACTATATTATATTGATGAAAATAAAAAACCTCAAGGATTATTTATAGATATTTTAGAAGAGATTGCTTATAGGGAACAATGGGAAATTGAGTATGTTTGCAATGAATGGAATGTTTTACTTAATATGTTAGAAAATGAAGAGATAGATTTATTAGGTGATATTGCATATACTACTGAAAGAATAGATAAATATAATTATAACAAAAATAATGTTTTTGTAAATTGGGGTCAAATTTATTCAGTAAGAAATTCAGAGATAAGTAGTTTTTTAGATATTGAAGGGAAAAGGGTTGCAGGGGTTGCAGGAGATATTTATTTTGTTAGTCTTTTGGAATTATTGAAATCATTTTCAGTAGAATTTGAAATAGTTGAGGTTAAGGATTATATAGATGTATTTATTGCAATAGAAAATAATACCGCTGATGTTGGTACAGTTAATCGTATGTATGGATTACAGTATTCTAATGATTTTAAGATTGAAGACACTTTAATAATTTTTAGACCTACTGAGTTACGCTTTGCTGCTCCTAAGGATAAATTTTCTATTATATTATCTACAATTGATTTTCATATTGAACAGATGAAAAAAGATAAAAAATCAGTTTATTATAAAGCTCTTGATAAGTATATTGCCGGCAATGCAACTCCTATAAAAAATTATTATAAAGTTATTAAGCTTGCTGTATTTTGGTTTTTGATCGCTTTAGTTTTGGGAGTTTTGTTAATTTATGTGATCAAGAAAAAAAAGATAATATTGAGAAACTTGTTTTTACTAAATAATTCAATTAAAGAGATATATAGGATTGAAGAAAATATCCCTTTGCCATGTGTTCATTTTGATGTTAAGGGCACTATAACTTATATAAATTCATCTTTTTGTCAGTTTTCAGGTTATAAATATAAAGATGTAATCGGTGAAGATATATTTTCTTTTTTCAATTATTTTAACCTTAAAGAAATAGGTATTAATAATCAAATATCAAAAATACATTTTATTAAAGATGAGAAAGCCTTTTCTGTTTTTAAAAATCATTTTAACAAAGAGTTGGAATATGTCGCAATATCTGTTGAACATCCCGAGGTATTAAGGTGTAAAAGATTAATCGCCAATCAAAAAAATAATACTAATTTAGTTTTTGAATTTTTCCCTGATTCAATTTTAATCTCAGATTTTAATGGTAATATTTTAGAGGTAAATAACCTCTTACTTAGTAACTTTTTGTTTAAAAACAAAGAAAGTTTTTTTAGTAACAATCATACTTTATGGGATATTTTTGATTTACAAACAGTAGAAAAGATAATGAGTTTTATCCTAAAAAATAAAGATAATAATATTATAGAATATACAGGATTTGTTTTTAATGCAAATCATGATGAGATTAAGGTTGTCTTAAACATTGTGAAATTAGTTGAGGTTGATGATTCTAATTATGAAAAAACAGAAAAGATATATATTGTAATAAAAAATGTTAGTGCTGAAGAGAAGATTAAGAAAAATTTCCTTTTAAGTACAGAGTTTTTTAAAAAGCTATTTGAAAATTCTCCGTTAAGTATTTTAATCTTAGATACACAAAATAAGATCTTAGATATGAACATAACATTTGAAAATACATTCGGCTATAGGAAATCAGAAAAAATTAATCAAAAATTAGATGAGTTTTTTATTCCGCAAGAATATCAAACTGAACACTTAAAAGCATTTGAGAATATAATTAAAAACGGTACTTGTGAGTTGGAAACATATAGATTACATTCTGATGGAAGACTTATTAAAGTTAAATTGAATGGATCTGCGATTGCAATTGACCAAGAAATTATTGGATTGTATGCAATCTATAGAGATATAACTGAAGAATCTTTGAGATTAAACTTACTGGAAAGTATGCAAAAGAAATATGATATCTTAATAAGATATTCACAAGATATAATAGCCTTAGTTGATGAGAATCAAAATGTTATCGATATATCTGATTCGTTTTGTGATATAACCGGTTGGTCTAAATCTGATTTCTTTGATAGAGAAAAGGTTATAAAACTAATACATCCTGAAGATCAAGAGATTGTCGCTAAGAGTTTTACATATATCCTTAAAAGAAAACTAAAACGTCATAATATAAAATATAGGTTTTTACATAAACAAGGACATTATGTCTGGATAGATGAACTTGGCTCTTATATAGAAAATTGTCAAAGCCAAACACAGGGAGTTTTATTTATTTCCCGAGACATTTCTGAAACAAAGAAATTTGAAGATACATTAACTCATCAAAAAGAGTTTTTTGGTATCTTAATGAATTATTTTGAAGAAGGTTTGCTTATTATTAATAATAAAGAAGAAGTTTTGTTTATTAATAATAGTTTTAAAAATTGGACTGAAGTCGAAACTGTAGATATTATTAATAAACCTTATTATGTTTTATTTGATTATATTAATAAAAATGTCAAAACAAAATTACCGGTAGATTTTAATATTAAAAATTATGTTAATTTAAAAAACAAACAATTGATTTTTAAAAATAGTAATAAAAGAATTATTTGTAATATATCCATTATTCCTTTTGAAGAGTTTTCAGGTAATGCTCAAAATATTGTTATAATTTCAGATATAACAAAAACAAATAAATTGAATTTAGAAATGAATAAGATTAAGAATATCGATACATTAAGAAATTATACTTTACACTTAGCAAACGATTTTAATAATGTCTTAACTGCTATAATGGGACATATATCTTTATTGAAAATGTTTACAGGGTTAAATTCTTCTGCTAATATTAGAATTAAAAAAGCTGAAGAAGCTGCATTTAAGGCAATAGAAATTACTCAAAAAATATTTCCTTTGCAAAATATGACTAATCTAATAAAAACAACTTTTGACGTTTCTACTTTATTTAAAGATATACATTTACCTAATACAATGAAACTTGCCTTGAGAATTCCCGAAGGTTTAAATTTAATCAATACAAATTTTGTAATGTTAAAAGAAGCAATAAGAATATTGATAGAAAATAGCGTTGAAAGTATTTTAGAAAAAGAGGATAAATTTTTTGAGGAGCAAATAGAAATTGAAGTAAATGAACTTAATTTAAAAAATAATGATAAAGTTCCTTTAACTGACGGCTTATATACAATAATAAAAATTATTGATAATGGAATTGGGATTAATGATGATATAATTGATGACATATTTGAGCCATATTTTTCTACAAAAAATAAAGAAGGTTTTGGCTTGACAAAGGCATTATACTTGCTAAGGTTACTTTCTTGTCATTTAACCATAGAATCTATTGTAAATGAAAAAACGACGGCAACTATTTATATACCAAAAACAGAGGTATCTGCTGTAGAAAATGATTATACAGATATTAATACTCAAGATATAAATATTATTTTTATGGACGATGAACATTTAGTTCAAGATATTGCAAAAGAATTTATGCAAAAATTAGGATTTAACGTTGATATAGCAAGTAATGGTCAAGAAGTATTAGAAAATATGAAAGCAAAAAATTATGATTTCTATATCTTAGATTTGATAGTAGATGAAGGTATGGGTGGTAGAGAAACAGCTATTGAGATATTAAAAATTAACCCTGAAGCTAAGATGCTTTTAACTACCGGGATGAAAACAGAAAAGGCTTTCTTTGAATATAAGGATATTGGATTTATTGATATAATTGAAAAACCAATCGATTTTTATCAACTTAAGAATAAGATATTAAAGTATTATAATATTTTTTATCAAGATAAAAAAAGTTAAAGTATGGTATCTTAATAGAATTTTTATATAAAAAGTAAAGAGAATGATTCTTTAATTTTTCTCAGCTTTTAAAAAAAATAATATTTCTAAAAAAAGTATTTACAAAAATCACTGCTTTTACAAAATTACATCGTAAAAACTTAATATTGGAGATATAAATGATGAAATGTATTTTAAATAGTAAAATACATAGAGCAGTAATTACCCAAACTGACCTCTATTATGTTGGCAGTATTACAATCGATAGAGATTTAATGGATGCTGTCGGGTTGTTGCCTTTTGAAAAGGTTGAGGTTTTTGATATTCAAAATGGTTCACGTTTTGAGACTTATGTAATCGAAGGAGAAAGAGGTTCCGGCATAATTGGCGTTAATGGAGCGGCTGCAAGATTAGTTCATCATCATGATGAAGTTATAATTGTAAGTTATGCATGGTTAAATACAGAAGAATTAGACACTCATAAACCAAAGATTGTTATTGTTAATCAAGAAAATAAGATTATAAAAGTAGAATCATAATGGAATACTTCGGCTCAAACAAAACTGATAAGCAAATAATTGTTTTTAAATCAATAAATGAAATGATTGAGTTTCGTAAGTCATTAAATCAAGATTTTAAGATTGGTTTTGTTCCTACTATGGGATATTTACATCAAGGACATCTTAGCCTTGTTAAAAAAGCTAAATCTGAAAATGATTTTGTCATAGTAAGTATTTTTGTTAATCCTCGTCAATTTGGTCCGGGAGAAGATTTTGAGCAATATCCAAGAGATTTAGAAAGAGATTTGAGTTTATTATTAGCGTGTGATGTTGATTGTGTGTTTAATCCTCATCATCTTGAAATGTATCCGGATAATTATAAGACCTTTATTGAGGTTTCAGATTATAGTAATATATATTGTGGAGCATCACGACCGGGGCACTTTAAAGGTGTTGCAACCATTGTGAATAAATTAGTTAATATTACTCGTCCGAATAATATGTATATGGGTGAAAAAGACTTTCAACAGGTCGTTGTTTTAAAAACTATGCTTAAAGATTTAAATATAGATACAGAAATTGTTTCTTGCCCAATTATAAGAGAAACTGACGGGTTGGCGATGAGTTCACGAAATATTTATTTGTCACAAAATGAACGCAAATATGCCTTGTGTTTGTCGCATTCGTTATATACTTCAAAAGAACTTGTTAAAAGTAATGTTTCTGATTTAAAGCTTTTTAAGGATAAAATATTTGAAATAATTAAGTCTTCTTTTGGTATAATTGATTATGTTGCTTTTATAGATAATGATACCTTTACTCCGGTTTCTGAAGTGAATTCCAATACAAGAATACTTCTTGCAGTGAAAATTGGTAATACCAGATTGATTGATAATATGTTAATGAGTTAATTATAATGAATATCATTGTTAAGAAGTTCGGTGGAACCTCTGTAGGTTCTATTGATAAGATAAAAAAGATTGCTGATAACATTGCTAAAGAGAAAATGTTTAATGATAAAGATATTCAATTTGTCGTAGTAGTGTCTGCAATGGAAAAAACAACTGATAATTTATTTGAATTAGCTCACCAGATTTCTGCTCATCCTAATCAAAGAGAACTTGATATGTTGGTGACTGCAGGAGAAAGAGTTACAATAGCCTTATTGTCTTTGGCTTTACAAGAAAAAGGTATTCAGTCAATCTCTTTTACAGGCTCTCAAAGCGGTATTATAACAGATAATTCGCATGGAAATGCTAAAATATTAACAGTTAATGCTTTTAGAATTCCTACAGAATTAAATAAGAATAAATTAGTTATTGTGGCAGGTTTTCAAGGGGTTAGTCTTGAAAAAGAAATTACTACTCTAGGTCGCGGTGGTTCTGATACTACGGCTATTTCTCTTGCTTGTTATTTGCAAGCAAGTAAATGTGAGATTTATACTGATGTCAAAGGTGTATATTCTGCAGATCCACGAGTTGTAGAAAATGTTTGTTTTGTAAAAAATATAAGTTATGAAGAGATGTTATTTTTAACTCTGAATGGTTCTAAAGTATTGCATTCAAGAGCTGCTGAATTTGCTCAGAAATATAATATACCTATTGAAATAAAATCATCTTTTGAAAATTGCGAGGGTACAATGATTTCACAACATATGGAAGAATCTTATGTTAAGGCTATAGCACATAAAGAAAAATTGGTAAAGATAGCTATTAATGCTAAGAAAGATAATCAATTTGTTGATTTACCTGATTTTAAGACGGAAATTTTCGATATGGAGTATTTAGATACTCAAGTTTATTTTTTAATTGATAAACAATATCAAGAACAATTTATTGATGAAATTACCGAAAATAATTTAGAATATTATATTGATAAAGAATGCTTGGCTGTAATTACATTAACAGGTTATAGGATTTGTAAAGATATTAAGTTTTTTAATAATTTAAAAAAAATACTTGACGAAACTTGTAATAATGATTTTATAATAAAAAATCAAGGTATAGGTGTATCTGTACTATTTAATAGTGAGAATTTTAATTTAGTTATAAAGGTTTTACATAAAAAATTTTTAGTAAGTGAGTTTATATGAAAAAGTATGTTTTGCTAATAGATGATGATGAAACATTGTTAGAGCTTGGCAAAGAAATGTTTGATATTTTGAATATTCAAGCCCTTACGGCTTTTGATATGGATGAAGCAGTAAGATGTTTTAAATGTCAACATAATAATATTGGATTGGTAATTTTTGATTTAAACCTGGATCAAGTTTCCGGTATTGAAGTATTTGAAGCTTTAAAAGAGATTGATGCCGACTTTGATGCAGTTTTAGCATCCGGGATATTTATTGATGAAGATGCACCAAAATATATAGAGTTAGGATTTAAAGAGATTATATTAAAGCCTTATAATTTAAGTACATTAAAACAATTATCTGAAAAATATTTTAACCAAGATAAGAGGGTCAATGAGTAAATATTTAGTTACAAGTGGGTTGCCTTATGCAAATGGAAAATTACATATAGGTCATCTTGCCGGTGCATACCTACCTGCGGATGTATATGTTCGATTTTTAAGATTAAATAATGAAGATGTTATATATATGTGCGGTACTGATGAACATGGTGCTCCAATATCAATTAGAGCAGAGGCTGAGGGTAAAACTCCTCAAGAGATAGTTGATTATTATCATAAAAGCATTGTGAAAAGCTTTGATGGTGTTAATATAAAGTTTGATAATTTTTCGGGTACAGCAAGACCGGAACATCATAAGCTGTCTCAGCAGTTTTTTTTAAATTTATTAAAAAATTCTTATATAAATACACATAATACTAAGCAGATGTATTGTGAAAATGATAAGAGATTTTTGCCGGATAGATATGTAGAAGGAGAGTGCCCTTTTTGCCATACTTCCGGGGCAAGAGGTGATCAGTGTGATGCTTGTGGTAAACTTCTTGATGCCAATCAATTAGTTAATCCTGTATGTAAGATTTGTGGTAATACTCCTGTTATTAAAGAGACAAAGCACTGGTTTTTAGATTTACCTGCTTTTGCCGAGCAGTTAAAGACCTGGTTAAATGATAAGCCAAACTGGAAAGATAATGTTAAGAAATTTATTTTAAGTTGGATAGAAGAAGGTTTAATAGAGCGTTCAATTACTCGTGACATTAATTGGGGTGTTGCTTTGCCGGAATATCAAGGAAGTGATGCTGTTGATTTAGAAGATATTAAGGGTAAAGTTCTTTATGTTTGGTTTGATGCTCCAATAGGATATATATCTTCAACGGTGGAATGGGCAAAAAAAATAGGTCAGCCTGATAAATGGAAAGATTATTGGTTTGATCCTGATTGTAGGATTGTTCATTTTATTGGAAAGGATAATATACCTTTTCACGCTATAATTTGGCCTTCTTTATTAATGGGGCAAGACGAGAAATATACTTTACCTTGGGACATACCGGCTAATGAATATCTTACCCTTGAAGGGCAAAAAATATCTACTAGTAAAGATTGGGCAATATGGGTAGAAGATTTTTTGAAATATTTTGATGGAGAGTTGTTAAGATTTGTATTGTGTGCTAACGCTCCTGAATCTAAGGATGCAGATTTTGCTTGGAAGGATTTTCAAGCTTTAGTAAATAATTCATTAGCTAATGTTCTTGGAAATCTTGCAAATAGAGTTTATGCTTTTACAAAAAAGAATTTTAATAGTAAGTTAGAGCTTCATAAATCTATATCTGGAAAAAATAAAAAGTTTCTTGATGAGATTAATGCGATTTGTAAAGATATACATCAATCTTATTCAGAATTTAAGATAAGAAAAGTAGTTAAAACAATTATTGATTTGGCTCGCGAAGGCAATAGGTTTTTTGATGAAGCTAAACCTTGGCAGTTAATAAAAGAAGATAAACCGGCGAGCGAAGAGGTTTTATTTGTTTGTGCCGAGTTATTAAAGAAAATTAGTATTTGTTTTTATCCAATACTCCCTGAAAGTATGTTAAAATTACGGAAAATGTCCAATCTTGATTTAAATTTTAAGTGGGATGACATTTATGTATGTAATAAAAGTTTTGAAATTGGTGAGATAGAGCCTTTATTTAAAAAGATTGAAGATAATCAAATACAAGAACAAATTGATTTGTTATATAGTAAGACTAAGTTAAAAGATGAAACTGATAATATAATTAAAGATGCTCCTGTAAAGGATGTAATAGAATTTGATGATTTTGTCAAGATAGATTTAAGAGTAGTTAAAATATTAACTGCAGAAAAGATTAAGAAATCTAAAAAGTTGCTTAAATTACAAGTTCAAAGTGGCTCAGAAAAAAGGCAAGTTCTTGCCGGTATTGCTGAAAGTTGGGAAGCAGAAGATTTAATAGGCAAGAGTGTTGTTATGCTTTTTAATCTTAAACCAAGAAAAATGATGGGTGAATTATCTGAAGGAATGATTTTAGCTGCTGAAGATAAAGATGGTAGAGCTATTCCTCTTACAACTTTACAGCAAGTTAATTCCGGAGCTGTAATATCTTAAAAACATAGTAAAAGATTTGATAATGTTTTTATTAAAAGTTAAGTATATCCGGATACTTTGTTTATTATTATCAATGTTTTCATTGATTGAAGCACTTAAAATAGTTGATGATATTGTAAATATAGATGTTCTCATTTATCAGTATCAAGCCGGAGATGATAATATTACTTTTAGTTCTGTTTCCGGGTTTTATTTAAAATCTGAAGATAAGAAATTAAACAATATAAAAGATGAATCAATAACAATTTCTAAGGTTTTAACTAATTCTAAGGTTGTAATTAAGAATAAGGTATATTCACTTCCTTTGGAGATAATTTCTGAATCACCAATAAGATTTAAAGAATTAGAATATTCAGGTTTTATTAAAATCAAGGAAGCACAGAACAATAAACTTGTGATAATTAATTGTATAGATTTAGAAAGTTACGTAGCAGGTGTGATAAGTGCAGAGATAGGTGCATCTTCACCTTTTGAAGCATTGAAAGCACAAGCTATTGCGACTAGAACGATTACCATAAAAAAGATTTTAAATAATAAACATCAAAAGGATGGATATGATTTGTGTAGTACTGTCCATTGTCAAGTTTATAAAGGTTTGAAAAATCAGTCTTCGGCTTCATATCGTTCGGCTATCGAAACTTCCGGATTGATACTTGTTTATAATAATCAACCTATTGATGCTGTTTATTCTTCATCTTGTGGAGGTGTTTCAGAATCAACTGAAAATCTTTGGGGTTTTAAGCTTGATTATTCAACAGTTAAGACAGATAGTTACTGTATAGATGTTGAACAGCTATCTGGTTGGCAAAAGAAATATCTTAATTGGCAAAAAGATTTTTCGGTTATTCAATTACAGCAGATGTTTGCGATTACAAATATTAGTGCTATAAGATATAATAGAGTTAGTGAATTCAAGCCGGGTTCAAATTCTGATAGAATAGAAAAGATAGAAATTATTGGAAATAAAATTGTAACTATTGAAGGTCAATACAAGATAAGAGAGACGTTTAATTTGCCTTCTTCACTTTTTATTGTATATAGTGAGGATAATTCATTAGAGGAATTAAATAGAAACTCTAAGATAATATTTGCCGGTAATGGTTATGGGCATGGTGTTGGAATGTGTCAAACAGGTGCTATCGTCAGAGCAAAATCAGGCCAAACTTATCAAGAAATATTGCATTTTTATTATCCTAATACAGAAATTAATTCTGAATGGTTACTAAATAATATTACTAAGGAGAAATAATGAAATTTATTATAGAAACTTATGGTTGTCAGATGAATGTAGCTGATAGTGAGTTAATAATTTCAATTTTAGAAAATTATAAATCTTTACAGCCTGAAGAAATGTTTGAATATACAGAAGATATAAATCAAGCACAAATTATTATATTTAATACTTGTTCAGTAAGAGAAAATGCTGAAAGAAGAGTTTTGGGTAGGATATCAAATGAAATATCCCGAAAACAAAGAGATAGAAGTATTTTGATAGGTGTTGTGGGTTGTATGGCTCAACGTTTAGGAGAAAAATTAAATCTGAAATCTAATAAAAGAGGAATATACCCTCAGATAGATTTTGTTGCCGGTGTTGATCAATATGAAAAATTACCTGAGATTATACAGGAATGTAAAAAAAAGCATAAGTTTATAGCTCAAACGACTTTTAATTATGACGAAAACTATACTGATTTATTGCCGAGTAGAACTAATAAGCTAAATGCATTTGTTACTATTATGAGAGGATGTAATAATTTTTGTACTTACTGTATAGTCCCATATACACGAGGTAGAGAAAGAAGTCGACCTGTAGAAGAGATATTAAAAGAGATTAAACAAGCCGGAGAAGAGGGTTATTATGACGTTACTTTGCTTGGGCAGAATGTGAATTCTTATAGGTATGAGGATATTAATTTCCCTAAATTATTGCAAAGGGCTAATCAAATTGATTCTATAAAAAGATTGCGATTTGTCACTTCTCACCCAAAGGATTTATCTGATGAGTTAATTGAGGTAATGGCAAACTCGGAAAAGGTTTGTGAGCACATTCATTTGCCTGTCCAATCAGGAAATAATGAGATTTTAAAGAGAATGAATAGGAATTATACAGCTGAACATTACATAAGTACTATCCAAAAACTTCGTAATGCAATGCCGAATATAGCTATAACTACAGATGTTATTGCAGGGTTCTCCGGTGAAACAGAAGAACAGTTTATGGATACTTTTAATTTAATGAAAGAAATCAGATATGATTTTGCTTATATGTTTAAATATTCAGAAAGAAGCGGAACTAAGGCTACTGAGTTTAAGGATAGCGTTCCCGAAAAAGAAAGGCTTGCTCGCTTGCAAAGATTGATTGACCAACAAACTATTATTACTACTGAAAAATATAAACAAAAAATTGGCTGTGTTGAGGAGATATATGTTGAGAGTTTCAGTAGAAAAAATGCTAATCTATTATCAGGGAAAACAAGAGATTTTAAGATTACTGTATTTGAAGGCGATGAATCTTTAATTCATTCTTTTGTTAAGGTGAAGATTATTGATGCTGTCGGATGGACTTTAAAAGGTAAATTGATAGCTGATGACTAACTATAAATTAATATTCTTGCTTGTACTAAAGACTACTTAAGTATAGGAACCTTAATCAATAAGCTAATTACAAGATAGAAGATACTTTCTCAAAACGTGAAAAATGTTTTACAAGTTTTCAGAGGCTGTCTCAAAATAGCAGAAAACCATTCAAATCGGGAACCGGACATCTCGTTCCGTCTGTTATTGCGAACGGAGTGAAGCAATCTTATCTTATTGATTTGTAGTATTTTAAAGAAATTAAAGAGATCCTTCGCTAACGCTCAGGATGACAAAATTTCTTCGAAATTTTGTTTACATTCATAAACGTTGCACAGACTCTTTCAGCTTGTAGTACCATATTATATTGAATATATACCGGTTAAGGTCTTAAGTGTAAACATAGATGCTCGCATAACAAAACAAAGCACAAGCTTTTTAATTATGATAATCAATCTTATGCTTACTCAAAAAAACAATGAATAAAATCGAAGATTATTTAACAATTTAAATCAAATATATCAAATAAAAATATTCTATAAAGCATATTTATTTTATGTATTAAATTATAATCATAAATTAAACACGAGCACAATATCTAAATGATTGAAAAATAATCATTTATGTTTTACAAAATCGACTATATGTAACAGCATAGGTACAGGAGACCTACAGGGAATAACATCTCCTGTAGGTCTCCTGTACCTATGCTATATATTTCAAGTAGTTAGACGGCATAAAAACTTAGTATTATAACTTTACAAAACAAAAATAAATATCAATAAAGTAGTATTTGCGTTACATTTATTAATTTATAAATATAAACATATAAAATAAGGATGTTGAATAATGTTGTTGTATGAGCATCCTTACTTGCACTAAAAACCTTAAATGATAAGTATCAATATTTTATGAAACTACAAGCTGGAAGCTTGTAGAACAATAATTGGAATTATTTAAGTAATACTTGTATTGTTTTTGCATATTTGAATAAAAAAAGAGACACGCTTAAGCGTGCCTCTTTTGGTTTTAAGTTTATTTGATAAGTAGCATTTTCTTGGTTGATGAGTAATTACTTGTTTTCATTTTATAGAAGTAAACACCACTACCAACTTTTTTATTGTTATTATCATTACCTGTCCAAACGATTTCATGGAATCCCGGTTCTTTAATATCATTTACAAGAGTTTTAACTTTTTGACCTTTGATATTATAGATTTCAATTTCTACATGATCTTGTTTTGACATTTCAAATTTGATGCTTGTAGTTGGATTGAATGGGTTAGGATAGTTTCCTGCAAGTTTTGTAACTTTAGGTCCTACTACAGGAGTATCAACACTTTCACCTCTTTCAACTAATACATCATCTACAAAGAAGATAAACGCATCATTAGAAACACATTGAATACCGATATATACTGTTAAACCGGCATAATCTTCAAGTGAATATTGATATTCTGTCCATTCAATAGGAGCTTCTACATAAGTTCCGGGAGTTATGACAGTCATTTCAGCAGGATTTGGAGAAGTTCCTACAAGAACTTTAAATCTTTCAAGACCATAATCCGGCATATATGATACAGCCCAGAATTTAATATAAGCACCAATTCCGACTTGAACAGCAGGTGTAATCATATAGTCATTATTTGGAGGAGTTGTAGCAGCAAAGCAAGCAGCCATTTTTAATCCTGAGTGCGGAGTATAATCTAAAGGATCAACAGTTTCAGAAGGTGTAAAGATCATATAAGCCATTGGAGATCCTGAGTTAGGGAATGTGATACCTGAGAAACCATAAGTAGTGCTCATATCACCGTCAACTAATGTCCATTGACCAAATTCAAGTGCGAAACTGTCATAAGATTCAAAGTCATCATCAACTGCATAGTTACTTTCATTTAAAGTAACAGGAATTGAAATGACATTGTCTTGAACTACAAAGTTTTCATTAATATAATCAACATAACCTGCATGTTGAACTTTTAATGTATAAGTTCCTTTCCAAACTTGAGGGAATACAACATTTTGACTTGTAGCAGTTTGTTGATAAACATAATTTGGATTACCATTATTATTGGTGAGTTTTACAACAGCACCATTAACAGAACCACCATCAGCAGTTGTTAAAGTAACTGTAACTTCAGATGTCATATTTTTTGATACATTATTTGAGAATGCAGGAGCAGATGAAACATCATTTGTATAAACAGCATAAACAACATATTGATATTCGCCGCTTTCAACAGCAGCCCATGAATTATCAACATAAGTTGTGTCTGTAACGTTTCCGTTAATTTGTTCCCAAAGGTTAGGATTACTTAAATTATTAACGTCAGCTCTATATAAAGAGTAATGTGTTAATGAACGTGGAGCACTGTTATTAATGGTTGTAAAATTAGTAACAATGTTATTTCTTAATCTACTATATGTAGGAGCGATGTTAGCAACTTTAGATTTATGAGCTGATTCTTCTTTTGGAGTAACAACGGACGTAAATGTAGAATTATCAAATGATCTAACTTCACCATTATCAATACCTGTAGCTCTGATTAAGAAGTTAACAGCGAAATCCCATCCACTAATGCAAGTAAATTCATAACTTGGATCTGTAATATCATAAACACCAAATTGGGTATTTGGATAGAATGGATAATCATCACCAAGTCCGTCATCTGTAGCTAAACCTACGAAGCCATTAAAGCTTACACCAATAAAGAATCCATTAGGAGCATCTACAGGATTTGGTAATTCGAAAGTATTCCATTCACCATCAATGTTAGGAACGCCTGTTTGCTCAAATAATACTTGATTTCTATCAGGAAGTCCAGCATCATCAAGTCCGACAACCCATACTTTAATTGATGTATGAGGTCCACCTTCAGCTGTTAACATCCATGAAATGGAGTTAAGGGAAGCACTATGATTATGTGCAGCACCCATAACTGAGTTTTCAGTACCTTGGAAACCTAATTGACCTGTACCTGTACCGTCATCATATCTGAATTCAGTTTCAGCACCGGTTGCAGGAGAATTCCAAGAGATATTAGCTACAGTTTCAGTAGCTTCAGCTATCACATTACGAGGTGGATTAGTGACTTCATTGAGTTGGATTGTACCTAAATCAAGATCAACCATACCAACTTCAACTAAATCGTTTGTATATACTTGATAACTTTCTCTTTGGATTCTAATAACATAAGTAGCACCTGCATAAACACCCGGAATAGTAAAATCACCTGTTGCATTTGAAGTTGCTTCATAATCTGCATAACCAATTAAGGAAATAGCACAATTATCAAGTCCGTTAGGGTTGTCATTGCCAATAATATGTCCGCTTACTGTAACAGTAGGTCTTGGTTCTAAAGTTACATTAGCAATAGTATTTTCATCTTCAGTAACTGTAAAGGTTGCAGAATTGTCAAAGAAACCGTGTTTTGATATATTAATTGTTTGTTCACCGGGGAATACATATTCTAATAAGTAAGCACCGTCAGCGTCAGTATAAATGATTCTACTGGTTCCTGCAAGGCTGATTTTTGCTTCAGCTATTGGAGCACTTGTAGTTTCATTTGTTACAATACCTGAAACAGATCCGAGACCTTCAGTATTAAATGAAATTTTAGTATTAGGTATTTTTGCTACAAGAGTACCTGTGCCGGGATTTTCAGGATCAAGATCTTCAGAATCACTTTGTCTTACAAGTGCTCTATTTCCGGTAGTTACTGTGTGTTGGAAGTGATTTGCTGAACTGTAATATTCTTCATCTAATGCTCTTTCAATCATTACAACAAGATTTCCACCGCCATAAACATAAGGTTCGGTTAATATAATTTCAAGAGGATATTCGCCTTCTGCTGTGACATCAATAGTTCCTTCAAAAGCTAAGGTAAAGTCTTCATAAGGAAGCCATCCTGAGGTTGAAGCAAATTCTGTATCTTGAGTAGTAGCCATCCAGATTTTGATAGGTCTGTCAGCAGGAACATCACCTTGCATAATAAGGTAATATTCAAGAGATGTAATAAGTCCACCCATATTAATTTCATTTTCTAAATAAATAGTTTGTGTAATACTATTTTTCCAGTAGAAATTTATTGGTAAATTATTACCTGATGCATCACTTTCTGGATCTCCAACATAAGCATAATGAACTCTTTGAAGTTCAATAACGCCAAGATTGATATTGTCTGTTACTACGATAAGTTCTTGTTCTGTGCCGGCATATTGATCTTTAGTAAATTTTATTAAATAAGTATGATTATTATATACTTCAGGGAAGCTGAAGTTACCTGAGGCATCAGTAAATGTTTCATAATTTTCATAACCAATAATGTTAACTTGAACATCAGCAAGTCCTTCAGGAGCATCTGTTCCGGTTACTTGACCTGAAACAACAACTGTTGGTAATTGAGAAATTGAGATATTTTGGTTTGTTTCTTCATCTGCAACAATCACTATATCTTCAACAACTGTGTCAATATATCCAATTTTTGAGGCTGTTAATGCAATAGTTCCTTCAGGGATATAATTGATTTCATATAGACCATTAATATCGCTGTAAACAGCTCTTTGAGTGCCATTGATTTGAACTCTAACACCTTCAACAGGTTGATTGTCAGAAGGTCTTGTGATAGTTCCTGATAAGTCACCCATTCCGGATGTATTAAAGAAAAGTCCTGTTAAAGGTACTGTATTGTTTAATGATCCACTTTCCGGAGTTGACGGGTCAATAACAGCTGAGTCTGATTGTTTGTATAAAGTACGATTAGGGTATTGATCTGTAATAGTATGATAGAATTTATTTGCAGAGCCATAGTAATCAGTATCCATTGGTCTATTACACATAATTACAAGATTACCACCACCATAAGCAAATGGGGTTGATAATGGAATAAGTAATTCATAATCTCCGGTAGATGTTAAATTAACTGTACCATCATAAACTAAAGTAAATTCTTCATAAGGAATCCAAGATGTATTTGATTCAAATTCATTAACTGTTGTTTCTGCCATCCAGAATTTGAGAGGTCTATCAGCAGGAATGTCGCCGTTTAATGTAGCTTTGTATTGAATTGCAGTAATTAATCCACCCATATTAACTTCTTCAGCCATATAGATAGTCTGAGAAAGTGAATTTTTATAGAAGAAATTTGCGGGAGCATAATATTGTGAATCAGTAGTATTTGGATCACCAACAGTTACAACAACGGTACCTGATGATTGAATTGTGATTGCGAGGTCAGTAGTTTGATTATTTCCCGGATAATCATCAGAAGCTAAATCAACTAAACCATAAATTACAGCAGGACCGGTAAAATCCGGTGTCCATACAAATTCAAAATTATGAGATTCGCCTTGTGCTAAAGTAACACCGGCCATAGAAAGTAATTCAACATCATCACCTTCATTTGCTTTCATTAATTTTACTGTATATGCCGATTGATCATTAAGACCACTATTTCTAACACCGACAGTATATGTAGTAGCTATACCTTCAGTAGGAGTTACATTACCAGTAATTCCGAGAGCAGCTAAGTCATTATCGAAAGAACCATATATTTTAATGTTATAAATATACCAATAGTTGAAATTAAAAGTAGAACCACCATGACTACGGAATTTGATTTGAATTGTTTCACCTGCATATTCAGCAAGAGATAATTCAAGATCTTGTCCACCACTGACACCCCAACTATCATTTGCATCAAGGTCCCAGTCCCAAATAAGATCTTCTGTATCGCCATTAACAATCCAGATTTCCATTATTTCGCCGGTATCAGTAGAATAATCATTAACATATTGTGAAATAATAAAATCACCTGCATTATCAGGTAAAGTAATGTCAGGTGAAATAGCTGACATATCATAATCTTCAGTACTTGGACTGTAGTTTAAATAAAGATAACTGTTGGCTGTATTTACCATCCAGTTACCATCAACTGTCCAACCAAGGTCAGTATCGAAATTATCTTCCCATAATATAGCTTGGGAAAAAAGTCCTGTTGCTAAACATAGTAAGAACATAAAGAACATAGTTCTGAGTAATTTTTTACTCATAATTTCCTCCTTATTACACTCTATTGCTACTTGTTCGTAGCTTATTCTTCTAAAGATGATTTTATTGCTATTAATGATTTTTTGTCAACTCTTTTTTTTGTCTTTTCTGTTATGTTAAGATATTGAAGTATAGTGTAATAGCTTAATAGTACATAATGAATCATAACTATTTTTATTAATAAAATTAATAGAATTTGTGTATTTGGTTTACATTAATAACGTTACCTAAAGGATATGATATTTGTCATATAAATCAATTGTTAATCTTGTTTACAGAAAAATTGATTTTGTACATTTATATTAAATTAAGAAAATAAGGGAAAATTATATTCTTATAATTTGAATTTATGCTGTATTTATCAGAGTTAAATTTAGATTTTCTTTAAAAAAAGTTAATATGTATAAATGAGAAAATTTTATTTGACAAATTTTGTAATATTTTTTAGTGTCATAGAAAAATATATGGAGGATTTTATGGCAGTAAAAGTTGATTTAGACAAATGTGTTGGTTGCGGTGCTTGTGTTGACACATGCCCGGTAAATGCTTTAGCAATGAATGGAGATAAAGTAAAAGTTGACGAATCAACCTGTGTTGATTGTGGTGCTTGCGTTGGTGTATGCCCTGTTGAAGCTCTTTCATTGTAAATTTGTGATGAATTTATGGCAGACCATTATGTGTCTGCCTTTTTTTTTATTTTTTTCTTGACTTTTAAACAATAAAGATTATAATAATATAAGAAGTTGTATATTTTATAAAAGGAGTTATTATGAAATTTTCTAAAAATGAACTGATAGAAATGGCCGTACAAATTGAAAAAAGTGGTTATTCATTTTATGATGAAGCTTTAAAAAAGAAAGAGTTATCTGAAAAAGGTAAAAAAATACTTACTATTCTGAGAAATGAAGAAGTAAGACATGAGAAATATTTTCTCTCATTACGTGAAGAATTGGATGACTTAGAGCTCGATGATAGTGGGGATTGGGAGACTATTTCAAATTATATAAAAACAATTACTGATTCTCGTTTATTCAATAATAAAGATTCCGCTGTTAGATTAGCAGCTCAAGCAGTATCTGAAGATGAAATATTTGAATATGCGATAAGATTTGAAAAGGATACCATATTATATTTTTACACAATTAAAGATAATGTTATTAATTCAGATGCAGTTAAAACATTAAAAAGTATTATCGAAGAAGAAATTTCACATGTATTGAGATTAACTGAATATAAACAATCAATCAATTAAGGAGTAAAAATGTCTTCTGATTTAGAAATAGCAAAAAGTGTAGAGCTTAAAGATATAGTTGATATTGCTAAGCAATTAAAACTTGACTCAGATGATTTAGAGCTTTATGGTAAGTATAAAGCTAAAATTAGTTATAAAGCATTAGATAGAATAAAGAATAATAAATTTGGAAAATTAATTTTAGTTTCAGCAATAACTCCAACACCTGCCGGTGAGGGTAAAACAACTACTTCAATAGGACTTGCACAAGCGTTAAATCAGATTGGTAAAAAAACAACTGTAGCACTTCGTGAGCCATCTTTAGGTCCGGTTTTTGGTATTAAAGGTGGAGCAGCAGGTGGGGGATATTCTCAAGTATTGCCTATGGAAGACATAAATTTACACTTTACCGGTGATTTTCATGCAATAACTTCTGCAAATAATACTCTTGCCGCATTAATTGATAATGAAATATATCACGGAAATAAGTATAATCTAGATCCTCGAAGAATATTATGGAAAAGAGTATTAGATGTTAATGATAGGATGCTGAGAGATGCCATTATAGGTTTAGGTGGTAAAACTCAAGGTTTCCCTCGTGAAGAAGGTTTTGATATTACTCCGGCTTCTGAAATAATGGCTATATTATGTCTTGCAAATAATATAACAGAGTTAAAAGAAAAGATTTCTAATATAGCAGTGGGTTTTACTTATGAAGGTACTTTATTAAAAGTAAAAGATTTAGGATATGAAGGAGCAATTACTGCTTTATTGAAAGATGCCTTAAAACCAAATTTAGTTCAAACTATTGAAGGTACTCCTGCATTTGTTCATGGTGGTCCTTTTGCTAATATTGCTCAAGGAGCTAATAGTATTTTAGCAACAAAAACAGCTTTACGTTTATCTGATTTTGTTGTTACAGAAGCAGGATTTGGTTTTGATTTAGGTGCTGAAAAGTTTTTTGATATAGTCTGCCGATATGGAGAATTTTGTACTGCCGCAGTTGTATTAGTAGCAACTGTAAGGGCAATCAAAATGCATGGAGGTGCTAAGGTTAAAGAACTCACAATCGAAAATAAAGAAGCAGTTAAAAAAGGGTTGTCAAATTTAGAGAAGCATTTAGAGAATATTCAGAAATTTGGTATGAAATCTATTGTAGCAATTAATAAATTTACCAGTGATACGGACGAAGAATTAAATATTATTAAAGAGTTTGTGGAGTCAAAAGGGTTTGATGCTTGTATTGTTGACTTTTGGGGACAGGGAGGCAAAGGAGGCGTTAAATTAGCTGAAAATGTAGTAGCTTTAGTTGATAAACATATTTGTAAACAACGATGGTTGTATGACTGGAATCTAAGCATAGAAGAAAAGATAGAGAAGATTGCGAAAGAGATATATGGTGCTCAAGCGATTGATTATACTTCTGATGCAAAAAAAGATTTAAAAAATATTAAGAAATTTGGTTTTGACCATTTACCGATTTGTATGGCAAAAAATCAAAAGTCATTATCTGATAATCCTGACTTATTAGGAAGACCAAAAGATTTTTTAGTTACAGTTAGAGAGATAAAAATAGCCTCCGGAGCCGGGTTTGTTATTCCAATTACCGGAGAGATAATGAGAATGCCGGGTCTTTCTAAATCTCCAAGTGCTTTAGGAATGGATGTTAATGATAAAGGTGAAATTGAAGGTCTTTTTTAAGAAAAAAGAAAGGTTGTTGAATAATATTGTTGTGAAAGCAGGGATGCTCGTACAACAGTAGTTTTAAGTCTGCCTCAGGAAGCTAGTAAAATAATGTTGATAATATTTAACAGTTTCTTATATTTTAAAATTTTACATTGCAGAAGATAAAGGGATTTAAATCTTTATCAAATGATGATGAGATATTTACTCTTGATTCTTTATTTGTTATACGTAAAGTATTAAAAAAGCTGGCTATATGATTAACTATAATAACACCGGTGACAGCTTTTGCATAGTCTTTATAATGAGCAGAATCTTTTCGCATAATTTGATAAGTTTTGCGGGTATCTCTTGATTGCCAATCCCAGTAGTATTCGGAAGGTAATTTATTGTTGTTTATGTATTCTGTTTGAGCTTCAGGGTTATATGGGAATTGCTCAATAGCTTGTCTTACGATAGACTCATTGTATCCACCTGATTCAAATCCGGATCGGTCATATTTTTCCATTAATAATTTAATTTTTTCAGGGCAATTGTAATTAACTAAGTTTGCTTGATTTATAGCAAATTGATTAGCTTGTTTAATTTTTAAATCAGATTCATTTTGAAGGTATATTTTACCGCTCCAGAGAGCTATTTCACTTGCAAGAAACACATAGCCGGAAGTATTATTCTTGGAAAGTTCTCCCCATCCGGGTATTACTGCAGATTTAAGAGCAGTAATTATTTTAGGTTGAGCATAAATATTGAAAGATAGATAGATAAGAAAAGATAGAATGAAAAGTTTTTTAAAATTTATATTCATAGATAAGTGTTAGTCCCTTTCCTTCAAAATGTGGTACAGTATATATTTGGCTGTTATTGTTTAATTTATTAGCAGAAATTGCAGCATCGACAACGCTAATAAGGCGATTTATAATTATAGCACCAAGAGCAAAGTTTTGATATATTTCATAAGTTTGTTTATCTTCTCTAAGGTCTTTATATTTTTGAAAATGTTTGTCTTCTGTCCAATTCCAAGCATTTTCATCAGGTATTTTATTTGTATTGACATAATCTATATATGCTTGATAGTCATTATTTAGAAGATAGTAGTAATTTCTGGCACTCATTTCGAGTTCATTATTGTATATTTCTGATGATTTATATTTTTGAGCGAGATTATATAATTCATTATTAGCATCAAGTCTAAGTCCGGCTTGGCTGTTAGCGAGAGATTGATAATTATCTATAGCAATACTTCTTTCTTTACCAAATCGGAGGAATGAAGAAATAATAACTAAGTCTGATGCTAAGAAAATACCTGCTTTGGTGTTACTATGAAGATATAACTGTCCGGTTCCGGGTAGAATAGCAGACATAAGAACAGCTTTTTTTACTGATTTCTTTTCTAGAGCAAAGAGGTTGAGTCCTATTAATGAAAGCAAGCAAATAAGAATAATTTTTTTCATATATTTTCCTTAAAAATCTAAATTAAAGCTCAATAGAGGGGTTATTTTATTGTTGATTAAAGCAGTATTTAATCGAGGTTGAATAGAAGTGGTTTTGATATAATTTCTGTTATATTTTTTTGTTACTCTATTTGCGTCAAAAATGGCTATTGCATGGTTCATTAAAATGAGATAATTCATTGTTCTTCTGTTAGTATAATGGTTTTCAGCGTTTTTTCTCATTACATTGTATTGGTCACGTAGTTGACTTCCGTTTGCAGGACTGATTACTTGACCGTCTGAAATACGTTTATTAGCAACCCATTTTATATTTGTAGGATCTCCAGTATCTTCACCGGAAATTATCCATTGTACTCGTAATTCGTTAGTTGTAGGATCTCTGAAAAAGTTATTATACCAATCTTCCCAGCCGAAAATATATTTATTATATTTACCAATATCTTCGTAGAAGTGTTGAGTATTATGATCATCTAATCTAAAATGACCGGTTGCATAGGTATTACCGGGATATGTAGAAAGAAATTCTAAGAGATGTGCTTCTGCTTCGTGTTGTCTTGATCGTGTATAATGTAGATTTGCATAATCTTTATATTTTTTTGTAACATCATCACCTTTATTGTCATAATTTAAGAATGCCACCCAGAGTCCAATCTCTATTACGGGGAAAATATAAGCTGTAATACTTTTTTTATTTACATAAAACTGTCCTGCTCCCGGGAAAATAGCTGAAAGTAACATAGCTTTTGCAGCTGATTTTTTTTCATATTTTACTTCTACGATATCAGTTTGATAAATAGTTTCATCTAACTCATCTAAAATTTGAGCGTTGAGATTACTAACTAAGTTAAAGCTAATAAGAATTAGTAAAATTATGATAAAGCGATATATTTTCATAGTAAATTCCTTATTTGATTATGGCAAATTTAGTTTTATATTCTTTATTGTTAATATTAATAAATGCAAAATAGATTCCGGAACTCAATTCTTGAGTATTTATACGTATATCTCTAAATAATTCATTGCCGGCAGGTAGGTCTTTCTTATAGACTAATTGACCGTCAATACTATATACTTTTAATTTAGCTTTTAATTTAGAGTTATTTATTCTAATATTAGCAATTTTTTGATTTACAGGATTTGGATAAACAAATATTTCAATATTATCTTCTGAGCTTGTTTGTGAAGGGATGTTATTTTTAAGTAAACCAAATTTATTATTTCTATATCCATTCCAAATTATTGAGTCTTTTTCTTCAATGTTTTTTTCTGCAGAAAAAACATTATCATCTTTGTCAGAGTAAATCATTACAAATAGGTCATTTTCATTATCTATAAAGAATTGTTCTTTAACGTTTCCTTTGTTCCAATATTGTGAATAAGATAATAATTCATTTCCATTAGTATCAATTGCATATAGTCCTTGCATTTGATCGTGAAGCATTATGACAAGTTCGTTATGAAGTTTAAATACATAAGGGAAGGAATTACTTGTAAGCTTCGTTTTTTCTAATGTTATTGGGAAGTTTTTTACAAAATCACCGTCAGCACTGAGAGCAAAGATTTGATTATTAGTATTAAAAATGATGATATTTTTTTCAAAATCATCAGAATAAGCTAAGGCTAAATTAGATGGTATTTGGTTGCTGAAATCTTTTAAATTGAATATTTCATATTGTTTACCATTTAAAATTTTATAGATTTTATGATTATCTGACATTATAAAGATAGATGATTCATTTTCGGTAGCATAGATAACAGGTTCAAATTGCGAGAATGTATCAATAAGTTCAATTTGATTGTGAGTTTTGGTTGTTACATTGAATGTATTTAATGAGTTATCGGTAAGAAAGTATAAATCTTCTTCATCAGATACAATTTTGGTTTGTTTATTAATAGAATATAATAAATCTAAATTTAAATTGTAGTTTTGATAAGTAACATTATAGATAGAAGTGCTATCCGAGAAATTAAGTGCGAGATAAGAATTGTTATTTTTTTTAAAGTAGAAAGGAGTATCAGTAATAGTATTATCAAAAGACCATTGTACTTTATTGTTACTATCAAGAAGCATAATTTTATTGTTGTACACAAGAAGGAATTCTTCAATATCATCCGGTTTAAGATTAGTTACAATGACATCAAAATCTGGTTTTTGAGTTATATCATCTTCAACATAGTAAAACTCCCAAGAAGATGGATATTCTTCATTGATATAGTAGGTATAGAAATTCATCCCTTCTTGTTCGCTGATGATGGAGATTTGTTTAAATTTATGTTTGTGTAGTTTAGCTACATTTGTAACTGCGTGTAGATTTGGAAACATTCCAATGTATGTACTGTTATCAAACATAGAATTTGATATATTAAATGTCATAACCGGCTGTGCTTGAGAAATGTTACTGATTTTCCAAGATGAAGGTTTACCTTGATTGGTTATTAGTGCTGGTTTGGTGTTAAGAGAAAGTTCATTTTGATGAATATCTTCTGACCAACCGGTGAGTAAGCCGTTTTCGTCTAAAATTGGTTTATTTTTAAAGAAGTATTCAAAGGGAGTACCTGTCCAGTAGTATGAATATTGATTTCCAATATCTTGTAAGTTGTCAGCTTCAATTACTCTAACAGCTTTATTTCCATAGATATTTGTATTTACTCGGTTGAGTTCAAAATTACTGAAAAAACCTTCATCTAAATTTTGACCTTCTTGATAGATTTGTTTATCATCAATATGCCAAATAAGTAATCCTCCACCGTAAGAATTTGCTTGGTTATCCATCCATCCGGGTAGTAACCAGTCATATTCATAAGTAAATTCGTTTGAATTGGGATTTCGAACCGAAGGATAAAGGACAACTCTACCGTTTAATGATGATTTAAGAGAAACTCCTCCATCATTATCCGGATCGAGATTTCTATTTTCTATAAGTATATATTCATCTTCACTTAGTCGGATTCTATAAAAATAAGGAGTATTGTCAAATGGTTTATTTTTAGCTGATGATGCTTTAATGCTTAGCTCAGTATCTAATTGACATTTTGTAATATCTTTTAGTATTCCTAATTCTAAGAATGATTGCTCAAAAGGAATCAAGCGTGTCCATACACTCGGTAAAGCCGGTAAAGCTCCTTCGATTGCATAATATTCTCCGGCTTCAGACAGGTCCATTAATATTCCGTTACCGCCACTATCCATAATGTCAAACATACCTACTGCAGGTCTATTATTAAGTGTATTATATAAGTCGGCAAAACCAAGAGAATGTCCAAATTCATGAACAAAGACAGCATTGACAGAACCATGCCCATAATGCATAGATTCGCCATCTTCAATATATGTTCTAATATCTTGTGTTATCATCTCAGGGACGTTACAAGCGTGAGAAATTGCAGTTTGTCCATTGTCAACATATACTTCTTTACCTGTACCAATAGAAATGAAAAAAGATGGAATATCATGGTAAGAATCACCTAAAACATCGTGTTGATAGTCAGAACCTGCATGAATAACCATATAATGCTCATAATCTGCAAAGGCATTTGGTCTATCTGTGTCAGCATCAACAGTCTGAAAAATATCTGTAAAGTATTGTTCAACTCTTTCAACAAAAAGTTCCGGTTCTATAGGATTATAATATGCCATTTCATAGGGTAAAGTATAAGCTTGTTTATTTTTTGGATAGATATCAAATTCTAAATCGTATGTACCATAACTGACAGCATTGTAGTAATATTTTACAGCATTGAGTTGTTCGGTATAAAATTCTTGATTATGAGGTGGAGCTCCAATAATATCATAAACTCCATTATGCATAGTAGGGAAAGTTATATCAATATCATCTTTGTTTAGCAAAAATTTTCCATTGCCTGTTGTCAATGGGTTATCATCTTGTTGGAAATCCACAAGTATAACTAATAATTTATTAAAGTTATCTGATTTTGTATTAGCTCTATAATGTTCTTTTTGTTTATTGAAATACTCTTTTTGTGGATGGATTTGTTTTCGGGAATTATCTTTTAAATATTGCTTTTGTAGATTAAGTTTATCGTTTTGGGCAAAAAGAAATAGTGGGATAATAATTCCCACTATAACGAGCAATAGTTTGTTTTTTGTTATCATAATCTTAAATTACCTGTATATATGGATTAAAATTCTAAGCCGACAGAGAATGTTTTATTATAATCAACTAATTCTCCACCTTGTTGCATAGCAAAATCAATTGACAGTTTAGTCGTTGTAGTTAAGTCAAATAGAATGCCTGCACCGAAAGAAGGACCGGTTATAGAACCTGCCTTATCATAAATATATCCGCCTCTTAAAGATAAGAGATTATAATAAGTATATTCAGCACCAACATTAAAGATAGTAGATTCAATTTCTTCTGATGAAAATAATCCGCCATCGTCATACCAAGCAGTAAATAGTCTTTTTAGTACAAAGTCGTCATTAGCAAGTAATTTATTCATATCGGTATTTATAGTGAAAGTACTAAATTCTGATTCAAGTAATCTATAAGAGAGACCCATTCTGAAGTTCATCGGTAGAGGATCTGATTGGTCTTCATTAATGAAGGTTATATTTGGACCAATATTTTGTAAATTTAGTCCGAAATCAAGTTTATTTATTAAAATATTTTTCTTTTTTAATCCTAAATCGAAGGCATAACTGATACCACGACCCTTAACCCCGGATTCTGTTTGTCCGGTTCCTTCATCAGCAAGATCACTTAATATAAATTTAAAGTTGATTCCGAGTCCTAAATCTTCGGAATATTGATAAGCATAAGTTAGTGCTAAAGCTAATTCGTAAGAAGTAAAAGTTCCGAGTTGATCGTTATTTTCGCTCGTTCTTTCTTGCTTGCCATAAGTTAAGTACATTGCATGAAATCCAAGATTTCCGGAATACTCTTCAAAATAATGATTTGCTCCAAGATATTCAATATACATATCATCAATTCCATCAACATCTCCAAGCCAATTTGAGTGCATAAAAGATATTTGTGTTTCTCTATTAAATGCCATAGCCCCGGGATTCCAATATCCTGAAAGTCCATCTTCTACTTGTGCCACATAAGCTTGACCCATACCTCCCGGTCTTGAACCCGGTTCAATTAATAAAAATATTACTGCAGCTTCTGATACTGCAAACATTAACACTGGACTGACTATGAGTATTGATAAACAAATTATTTTTGCTAATAAAGTACTCTTAAAATTCATGAAATTTCCTCCGGATTGTATATTCTTATTCTATATTGTGTTTTTATTTATTAAAATGGTACCGAAGGCCGGACTCGAACCGGCACGAGCTCACACCCGGAGGATTTTGAGTCCTCTGCGTCTACCAATTTCACCACTTCGGCACACTATAAATACAAAACATTTTCTTAGTTATCTTTGTCAAGATAAATTTTAAAATTATACCACTCTATAAATCTTATATTTGTACTTATTAAACTAATATTGATAATACCTGTTTCAGATTATTTTATTTTTTATCCTTGAGGTTATACAAACTTCTTAGATTGTTTTTGTTGTACGAATATTTATGCTTGTACTTTGTTTTGTTGTGCGAGCATCCTTGCTTGCACATTGTTTTGTTGTGCAAGCATCCTAGCTTGCCCTTGTTTTTCAACAAGCCTGGAACTCGTAGAACAATATTTGATATTATTTAATAGCCTTATTTATTTTAATTATAATTACTCTTTAAGGGACCTCCAGGATGGAAAAAAGCATCTTGGAGGTCGCCTGTACTTTTTTTAATAATTCAAGCAAAGTATTAGATAAAAAAAGCCTTTTGTTGTTAATTACAAAAGGCTTAATATCTTAATATAATATTTATTCGTTCATATAACGGCAGATACCTCGAGAAGAATTTTTTACAAAGTTAAGAAATATTTTTTGTTCTGTTGTTAAATCTGTCATTTTGTCAGCTTCAATGATAGCTTGAGAAACATTCATTTTTGATAGGTAAAATAGCCTATACATTTTTTTAATAGCTTCAATTTTTTCAGCAGAAAAGCCTTTTCTTGAGAGACCGACAGAATTTAAGCCAACAATCTTATATTTTCCCATACCTTGACCGCGAGTATATGGAGGAACATCTTTTTTTACTCCTGATCCACCACCAACAAAAGCATACTCACCGATTCTAACGAATTGGTGAATAGCGGTTACGCCACCAATGACAACAAAGTCATGTAAATGCACGTGACCAGCAAGATTGGCTGCATTTGCGATAACTATATTACTGCCTACTTGGCAATTATGAGCGATATGAGCATAAGCCATAATCAAGTTATTTGAGCCGACAACAGTATTTTCGTCAAGTGTTGCAGATAAGTGAATAGTTGAAAATTCACGGATATGGTTGTTATCGCCGATGATTAATTTAGTTGGTTCACCTTCGTATTTTAAATCCTGAGGAGGTAATCCAATGCTAGCAGATGGGTAAATTTTATTGTTTTTGCCAATGGTAGTTCTTCCGTCAATAACAGCGTGGGTCATAACTTCGGTATAATCGTCAATTTTTACATATTGTCCAATGACCGCATAGGGTCCGATAATTACATTTTCACCAAGCTCAACATTAGGATGAACTATTGCAGTAGGATGAATTTGCACCATAATAGCCTCTTTTTATTTTTTCATTACTTTTGCCATAAAATCACCTTCGCACACTTTATCATTGCCTACGTAAGCTTCACCATGCATTTTAGTGAGAAAGGTTTTCATGGAAGTACACTTGAGTTCGAATCTTAAAGTATCTCCGGGTAAAACAGGTTTTCTAAATTTCACATTATCAATTGAAGCAAAGTAAGCGACATAATCTTCCGGGTTTTCCATAGTGTTTAGGAGCATAATTCCTCCTGTTTGAGCCATTGCTTCAACAATTAATACTCCCGGCATTACGGGATGATTTGGGAAATGTCCTTGGAAGAAGGGTTCATTTATAGTGACATTTTTGATTCCTGTGATACTTTCACCCGGTTTGAATTCAATGATTTTGTCAACGAGTAAGAATGGGTATCTATGAGGTAATATTTTTTGGATAGCATTAATATCAAAGACAACATCATTTAATTTTTTATTTTGATAGATTTTTTGTAATTCTTGTTTTTTTTGTATTTGTTTTAATTTTTTAACAAGTTCGACATTGGTTTTATGACCGGATCTTGCTGCTAATATATGACCTTTAATCGGCATACCGAGCAAGGCAATATCTCCGAGTAAATCTACAACTTTATGTCTGACAAACTCGTTATAATATCTGACGTCAGTAGTATTTAATAAACCTTTTTCATTTACTTGAATTTCTTCTTGATAGTTAAAAAGGGTTCTTAATTTTTTTATTTCGTCTTTATCTTTAATCGGGTCAGCTAAGACAAGGGCATTGTTTAAAGATCCTCCTTTGATAAGACCGGCTTCTCTTAAGGCAAGGATTTCGTGTAAGAAACAAAAGGTACGTGCATAAGAGAATTCTTTTTCAAAATAGTCTAAGCTTGGGAGCCAAGTATATTGTGTACCGAGATGCTTGTGTTGAAATTCTATCATAAAGGTGATTTTGAGTTCATTTGATGGTACAATTACAACATCTACGTTGTCTTCGGGAGCGGAAAAAGAGATAGGTTCATCAAAGATAAAGTATTCACGAATTTCGTCTTGTTCTACTATTTCAGCTTCTTTTAATAATTTAAAAAAAGGGTTAGCACTCCCATCAGCAACAGGTACTTCAGGCCCGTTGACTTCGACAGTTATGTTGTCAATGTTTAGTGCTTTGATAGCAGCCAAGACGTGTTCAACTGTAGAAATAGAGCCAATACCTTTTATGCCAATGGTAGTCCCTCTTGATATATCTATGACATAATCAATAGTAGCGGGGATTTTAGGGCAGTTTTCTAAATCAGTTCTGATAAAGATAATACCTTGATTTTTTTCTGCAGGTTTAAAAACAATTGTGGTGATTTCTCCGGTATGAAGTCCTACACCTGTATAGGTGGTTTGATTTGCGATAGTTTGTTTATATTCTTTCATTTTTAATTCTCTTTCATCAATTTTTTGACATAACGCACAACTGTAGGTAAGTCTTTAAGTGAATAAATTATCTTTTTCTGTTCGTATGCAGAAATTGCCGGAGTGCCGAAATATTGTCCGGTTGGAAGTGAATTTGCAACTCCGGATTGTGCGGCAATTAATGTACCGTCATCAATTTTTAGATGACCACCAACTCCAACTTGACCCGCAAGATAAACAGTTTTACCTATGTGAGTATTACCGGCTAATCCTACTTGAGCACATAAAATGCTGTGTTCTTCGATAGTGCAGTTATGTCCGACTTGAACTAAGTTATCAATCTTGGAATTTGATTTTATAATAGTTGAGCCGATTGTAGCTCTATCAATACAAGTATTTGCTCCAATCTCAACATCATCTTCGATTACAACATTACCTACTTGAGGTATCTTTACTTGATTTCCATCAATAAGAGTATATCCAAAACCATCTGCCCCAATAACCACACCTGAATGTAAGATGGAGTTATTACCGATTTTACAATTTTCATATACAGTGACGTTTGAATATATTTTAACATTTTCTCCAATACATACATCATTCATAATAACTACATTAGATCCTATGTATGAGTTATTGCCAATTTTTACATTATTTCCAATAACAGCAAAGGGTGCTATGTGTACATTATGACCTATTTTAGCAGAATTTGATATGTCTGTATTGGGTGAAATTGTAGGAATAAAGGATTTTTTCTCTTGCTCGAGATACCATGTTAGGATTGTCATAAAAGATAGATATGGTTTATCTACTTTTATAAGAATTTGATTTTCTTTTTCGTTTAAATCTAAGTCTCGTGGAACTAAAACAAATCCTGCAGAAGATATGTTAAACTTATCTTTATATTTTATATTTTCATAAAAACATAAAGAATTTTTGTTTGCTTCATCAAGTTCAGCTACGTTATTTATAGTTTTATCAGTTTGAGAGTTGCATTTACCTTGAGTTATGGCTAAAATTGTATCTAATGAAATATTAAATTTCAAGAGTCTCATTATTATTCAACTTTATTCATTTCAACGATTAATTGCTGTGTTATGTCCATATTAGGTTTAGCCCAAAGAACACTGCCTGCAGCAATATCAAAGATCATTGCATAGTTTTCATCAATAGCAACTCTATCAATAATTGCTCTGAGTTTTTCCATAATTGGAGCTAAGAGTTCAGCATTTCTTCTTGCTGCGAGACCATCTTCGCCGTAGATATTTTCGAGTTGAGTTTGACGTTCTTTTAATTTTTCAGTAATTCTTGCTTCAGCTTCTTTTTTACCTGTTTCTGAAAGTGTTAATTTCCTTGTTTCATATTCAGTTTCAAGTCTTTGAATCTCTGCAGTTAAATCATCAATTTGCTTGTCCCAATTAGCTCTGTCTTGTTGAAATAGCTCTTGAGCTTCTTTGGTATCATTACATTCTGTCATAATTCTATTACTATCAATGTAAGCAAGCTTTACATTTTGTGCTAATAGACCAAATGTGAATCCTAATAGAAGCATAATTATTAAAATTATTTTTTTCATTGTTTCCTCCAATTTTATTAACTTAAAAATTATTACGAACCATAAAAAAAGATATTACAAAAAAGGTCAATCAAAAAATCAATAAATAGTGAATTGTAGTTTTATTTGTAAGCATATTTAATACTATTGATTAATGGGATTCTACGGATTATTGATATATTGTTATGATTTTTATCAACTTTTTAATTTATAAAAAGATAATAATATAAAAAAATCATTGACATATTGATAAGGTTTTTTATACAATAAATAAAAAAAAATCTTGGAGGCTGAAATGTCGAATCAAGGATCACTCCCTATCATTCAAGACGCAGATCTTAATAAGAAAATCGTCTTGGTCAGGGTTGACCATAATGTTGTGAAAAAAGGTAAGATAAAAGATACTTACCGAATTGATGCAACTATCCCAACTATAATTCACATTTTGAAAAAAGGTGGAAAACCAATTTTAATGACTCATATCGGAAGACCTAAAGATAAGAAAACAGGTAAAATAACTATTTCACCGGATGAAGATGTTAAACCCATTGTTGAATATCTTGAGTATAAATATGGTTTACATTTTATCATTCCGGAATGTGTAAAATTAGAAGATAACGGATATGTTGGCTTAGATACCTCAATAAATTTTAACCTCAAAGACCTTAAAGCCGGTAAATTTGATGGTATTTATTTACCTAATACAAGATTTTTTATTGGAGAAGAAGATAATGGTAAATATAAAAAAGATTTTGGTAAGCAATTAGCCGGTTTAGCAGAAGTCTTTGTTAATGATGCTTTTGGATCATGGCAACCTCATGCTTCTACTGTAACTCCTGTCGAATATCTACCATCTTATGCCGGACTTTTAATGCAAAAAGAGATTAAACATTTATCCGCTATCTTTACGCCTAAAAAACCTTTAACTGCTATCATTGCCGGTGCTAAATTTGATACTAAGATTAAACCTCTCGAAGCACTGCTACATAGTGCAGATAATCTTATTCTTGGCGGTGTTATCTTTAATGCATACCTCGCTACTAAATATAACCTGCAAATTAAGGGTATCAGTGATGAAGACATTCAAATTGCTGAACGTTTTGTTAAATTAGCAGAAAGATATCCGGATAAAGTCATCGAACCTGAATTTATTGTTGAATCCGATACTTTAGAAGATAAAATTGAAGGTCAATATCGTGTTCATAAGATTTCAGATTTACAACCCGGTACTAAGTTAAATTATATCTTAGATATTGCTAAAGAATCATATTCTAATGAACAACTTAAGAAAACTATTATGCGTACAGGTACCTTTTTTGTGAATGCTGTGATGGGCTTAACACCTTATTTTACCGAAGGAACTATTGGATTATATTCATTGATTGATAGAAATAAGCACGCTTTAAAACTTTATGGCGGAGGAGATACTTTACAAGAATTTAAGCTTTTATTGCCTGAAATGTATTGGTCAAGCATTGACGAACATAATTATTACTTTTTTACCGGTGGCGGAACTATTTTGACTGCTATTGAACACGGGTCTCCCTGGAAATTAGATACTATAGAGACTTTAGTTGATAAAGTAAAAACTTTTTAAAAATAATAAAAAACGCTCCCAAGAGGGAGCGTTTTTTTATCAATTAAATCTTATTTAAATGAGTACCTTATTACACCTTTATCTCTACTGGCAACATATAAATCATCTTGATAAAACTGTACTTTATAAAGATATCCAATCTCACTCATTAACTTTCTTTCTAATAACTTAGGAGATAATATATCACTAATATCATATATATATAAACCACCGGTATTAGAGGCAACTGCTAAGTGATTATTATGTATATCTATTGATACTGCTTCTCCGGACATATTATAAGAATTATCCAGTAAAACAGGATTTGTAATGTCCGTAATATCTACTAATTGTAAACCTTGATGTAAATCAGCAACATATACAATATTATCTTTAACAACAATAGATTGTGCATCACCCGGTGTGTCAACTTGACTTATATGATTGTTTATGTCAAACTTATCAATAATATATACACCCCTTTGTCCCATTGCTGTTATGATATGAGTATCTGTTAAAACTATCTTGTTGATGGCATTAGGTACAATTGTTCTATTAGTTACAACTAATTGAAGGTTCGAATCATTATGATTGTAAGTGCCTTGAAGCAAAATATTGTCTGCTGAAAAACCGGCAATATAAATATTGAAAAGATTTGTATCAGTATTTTCGTCAAATTCTATACTTCTTATATATTGAGGAGAATTTGAAATTTCAAGATTTTCATTGATATCATAATCTGATAAATCTGATGTAGGGGTTTCAAAATTCAAGCTATGAAGGCTATGAACATCAGATTTGGTTCTATCAAAAACAAATAGGACTTTATGCTCTTGATTAAATTTTGTAATTATTGATTTTCTTAATTGACCTGCAGTTGGTAATTCATCAATTCTGATAATTTGAGTAGCCATTGAACGATTAAATATACTGAATCCAAGAAGATCTTCTGCGATAAAAATATAATCATCTGATATATCAATATCTACAGGTTGTCCTGTTATATTGTAGGTTTGTACTTTCTGTAAAATGCTTTCATCTTGTGGATTGTAAGGATCATTTGCTTTAGAACAAGCACTTAAGAGTAATATAACGGATAATACTATTATAATCATCTTTTTCATATAGATAACTCCTCTAAATATAAATTATTTTAATATATGTTTTAATTATCATTGCACTTGATATCGAACTATCCCATGAGATTTACTGCTGATATATAAATCATTGCTGAAAAACAAGATTTTGTGGACATATCCGATTTCATCTTCATCAAGATGGTCAATAAGAATTGGTGTAGTTGGATTTGAGATATCATATAAATAAACACCACCGGAACCTGACCCTAAAGCTAAAAATCTACCGGAGATATCTATCGACGAAGCAAAACCATTTGTAAGTCTTGCTGATGCTTCTAATAAAATAGGATTACTGATGTCAGTAATATCAATTATTTGTAAACCTTGTTGACGGTCAGCAACATAAATATTGTTGTTATTGATAATCATATCTCTTGCTTCGCCGGGTGTATTAATTTGATGAATTTCTGTTAAATTAGTTTTGTCATAAATAACAATTCCTCTTTGTCCCATCGCAGTAAAGATATGATTATTGGTTGATTTGATTTTAAAAATTGAATTTGGCACAGAATATGGAGTCATATTGAGTGGATTTGAAAGCGTAGAGTTATAAGTATAAATGCCTTCCATTAATTGGTTTTTATTTTCATCGAATTTAAAATTAGTTAAATACATTTTGAATTTAGTATCTTCATCAGGTATAGTTTCGAAGATAATATCTCTTACATTATAAGCTGAACCAATTATTCTTTTTACTGGATAATCATTAATGGATGAATGTAATGTATCAACATTAATAGCATATAAAACATGTCCATTTGTTCTGTCAACAACAAATAACATTTTAAAATCATTGTTGTATCTTACGAGAGGAACATTTCTTATCTGTAACATATTATGTTCATTTGCTCTTAAATGTAATTCACTGCTTTGTCTATTGAAAATACTAAAACCAATCTCATCTTCTGCGACAAAAATACACTCGTCCGATACATCAAAATCTACCGGGTCTCCAATAACCGGATATGTTTGAATAAATTCTAATTGAGCTTCTAATGAGTTTCTGTCTGCTTCTTTAGCACAACCAAGCAAAAAACTCATTATAATAAAAAAAGAAAGATAAATATAAGATTTCATTGATTCCTCCACAAGTCTATTAAAAGCAATATTCATTCCTATTTTATTTATTGTATTTAAAATAAATTTAATTTTGTATGATATCGTCTTTATGTGTTTGTAAGTTTTGAATAACTTTTAACATATTTTGATAATGTGAGCCTTTCCAATAAAATTTACCGCATCTTGGGCAATATGAAAGGTCATTATGAAATTCTTTAGGAATATTTTCTATAAGTTGGGGAGAAGAGCATAAGATTTTTTGTAGAGTATCATAGTCAATTTTTGTAAGTAATCGGTTACATTCTATACAACGATTTGCAATTAAATCAAAGTTTATTGGAAAGTTGGGGAATAGTTCGTTAAGTTGCTTTAAGTAATCTTCATTATTAATGATAACTTTACTACACTTTAGACTTATTAATTTTTTGTTTCTTGTGAGTAGAATTCTTCTATCTTTTATACATAAATTTTGGATTTGTATTTTACTTAATTCTTGACGTATAACTGCATCAAAACCAATGAACCTTATCCATTTGCATAATCTTGCAACGTTAATGTCACAGAAGAATTTTATTGCCATATCAAAAATTAATCTCTAGAATTTCTTAGTAAAATCATTCTAATAAGTTGCATTAGAGCCATTAAAGTAGATGCTACATAAGTAAGGGCAGCTGCGTTTAGCATTTTTTTACAGTAAGATAATTCTTGTGGAGATGAAGTGTAGCCATTGGAAAGTTGTATTATTGCTCTTGAAGATGCATTAAATTCTACCGGAAGAGTAACAAGGTGAAAGATTAAGGCTGCAGCAAAGAATATAATACCTAAGGTCATTAGTTGTGTAAATTGAAAAAAGAAACCTAAGAGAAACAGAGGCATAGCCGATTGTGAACCAATATTGGCTATAGGCAGTAATTGTCCCCTAAGTACAACCGGATAATATCCGTTGGCGTGTTGAAGTGCATGTCCAACTTCGTGAGCTGCAATACTAATGGAGGCTATGGACCGACCATAGAAAACCTCTTCAGATAGATGAACTTCTTGTTTTCCGGGATGATAATGGTCTGTTAGATGCCCTTTTTCCGGTATTACCGGAATATGTGATAAGCCATTTTTTTGTAAAATAGATTCTGCTACTTCAGCTCCTGTTGCATCAAAGGAATTAGTGACTTTTTTTAACTTTTCATAAGTTCCTTTAACATTTGACTGTGCCCAAAAAGCTAAAATTAAAACAGGTATTATTAATAAAATTGTATTATCAAATAAGTATAACATAAAATCCTCCATTAATTAAGTAAATAAGAATGTTTTAATTTATAATCTAATATTTTTTTATATAATTGCAAGGCGGTTTCAATACTTTTTTCATCAGGTAAGAATTTACTTGAGTGTAAGTCTTCTTTATTTTTATTTGTCTTTGGGTTATGAGTTCCTAACCAAAATAGCATTCCGGGATACAATGTAGTAAAGAATCCAAAATCTTCACCGGTCATTGAACTGTCTACATTTATAATTTCAATTGAAGTATCTGAAAGCAAAGAATGAGTAAGATTAACTAACTTTTCGTTATTTACCACCGGGTCATAAGAAGATAAAAGACTTACTTTAACATCAATTTCATAACTTTGTTTAATGCCTTCAGCAACTTTTAACATTAATTGATTGATTTTTTCTTTGTTTGTTTTGGTAAGACATCTACTTGTGCCTTCAAGCTTACAATAATCCGGGATGACATTACGAACAGTTCCTGCATTAGCCTTTCCTATATGAAATATTACAGCATCTTGAGCCGGGAATCTTTTATTTAATAGAGTATTCATTTCTGAATAGAAAGCCATAGCAGCTATTAAGGCATCATTACCTTTATGAGGTGTAGCAACATGGCCTGATTTGCCGAAGAATTCTATGTTGAATTCTTGAGGGATACCAAAGATGATACCTGATTTTAAACCGATTTGACCGAGTGTATATTCTCCGGATACATGCAAAGCAAAAGCAGCTTCAATATTGTAGTTATTAAAAATACCTGTATTTAAAATATGTTCAGCTCCTCCACTACCTTCTTCTGCAGGTTGAAAGAGGAATAATATATTGATTTTGAGATTATTTTTTATAACATAATGAATTAACCCTATTAAAATAGTCATATGGATGTCATGGCCACAAGCATGGGCGAAGCCATTATTTTGTGACATAAAATTACATTCTGTCTTTTCTTGTATTGGTAAGGCATCCATATCGGCTCTAAAGAGTAAATAATCGCCTGTCCCTTGAGAGTATTCATATAAGAGACCGGTTGGTTGGAATTCCGTTAATTTCAGTTGTTTATATGTATTAAGCTGATTTTTAATTAATTCTTGTGTTTGGAACTCATTAAATGCAATCTCCGGTATCCTATGAAGTTTTTTTCTGAACTCGTACAGGTAATTTAAATTAAACATTTATTGCCTTTCTATTAAAAGATTATTTCTATCCAGATATCTAGAGTAAATATATTGATTTTTTCATCAGTCTTTTTGTTATTTGTGATGTCAAAAGTTCCGGATAACCCGCCTTTAACATTTCTATGAAAATTATATGAAGCTCTTGGAGTGATAGTAAATTTATTAGTGTCTCTGTCAATCTGCTTGCTATCTCTACCTTGAGTTGAGCTTGTTTCTGTTTCATAATTAACTTGAAGTTCAGACTGCATTTGGTTTTTAAAATATAATTTTTTCTTCATAAAAGGTAATTTAATACCTTGGTCAGCACTGAAAGAATAGCTTACTGAGCCTGAGTATGTCATTTTATTGCTGTCTCTTATGATATCGAAGCCGGATTGATATGTTATATTTTCAGTAGTATTTTTTGTTACAGATAATGAGCTAGAAACATCATTTGTCCAATTTCCTGTCCATCCGAGTAATGGATTAAATGAATGAGTTATCGCTTTTGTTTTTGGTGTTTCCCAGTCAACATCTCCTGTAAGTCTTTCAGTGTAACTATATGATGTTGAGATTCTGGAACTACTTAACCATTTTTCGACTCGGATAAGTCTTTCAAAATTAATTAATGATACTTTAACATCCGGCCATACCGTTGTAATAGATTGGTTGGTTGCTGAAGCATAGGTTCTTTGGATTTGATAAGAGTATCTCCAGTCGGTTGTGATATTTCTCATTAATGGGAAACCTGTACTGACAGAATAGCTGTCATTGTTATTCTTTTGTCTAATTTCTTCATTTGATAAAATATGAGGGATACCTAATTGATAAAGGAATTTGGGTCTATTTTCTCTTTGATCAAATCTTGTACCATAAAGATTTTCATAACTAACATTAAAGTTTTGTAATCTAGCTAAAAATCCAAAGAAATCTGCGACAATAGCCTTATTGAAAGCAGGTCTTATAGGCTTATTTATAGAGAGAGTATCTGTTTTTGTTTTTTCATTTTTTATATTTTTATCTGCTTCATTATCTTTTTGATATTCAAGTTCTTTTTCTTTACTAAGATAAGAGTCTTCATATTCTTTTTTATCATAGTCTAGTGTTGTTTCATTAAAGGTTTTATCATCAAAGTCTTTTTTGTCTTCTATTGTTTTGTCATTAGTCGTTTTATCGTCAAAGCCGACACCACTTTCTCTTTGATTGGCTGTATATTGTTTTCCCGATTCTTTGTTAATCCAATTTGCCAAAGAAGAAAACCAATCGCTATTTTTTATTGTTATTGTTGTTTTAATATTTCTGTTTACATTACCTTCATAGCGGTTTACAGTTTCTTGAACTCCTTCGTTGTTGTTTTGAGTGATTTGTCTTCTATTTTCTCGATAGATAGCGGATGCTGTAAGTTGAACATTAGCTAGAGCTGTTGTATAAAAAGGAGTATATCCGTATTGAATATCTTGATTTCTTTCAGTTTCTTGACCGATATTGATATTTTTAATTCTTTTTTCTGACATAAGGTCTCTTTTTGTAGAAAGTTTCCAAGAGGTATTCATATCAGAAAAGATATCATATTTAATTTCATTTGAGGTTTCTAAGTTTTTGGTGTTGATAGTTTGGGCTCTTGGTTTCCAAATATCGTCGGTAGTATTCCAGTCCCATCTTTTTGGGAATTCACCTCTTAAGGTTGCACTATTTGAAAATGATTTAGGAGCAAAAAACCAATAATAATCTCCAAAAAGTTTTAGTTTGATATTATTTTCGGGTAGGCTAAGGTTATAGCTTCCGTTATATTTCCAACTGATTGTAGTATCAGCTTTTGTTGCAGAATTTGTTTGAGTTTCTTTAATGGTTGCTCCGATAGACATATTTTTTAAAGTATAAGCGACGAATTTATTTGAAGGAGTTTTTGTCATACTCAGAGATGTATCGGCTTGTCTTGTATCGGATATATTTTTCTCTTTTTCTTTTTCTTCTACTGACAGGCTTTCTCTTAATATATCAGAGTTACTTTTATATTTTGGGATGCCAATGCTATGATTTTTAGACATATTAAGAGGGAATCTTAAACCCCAATTTATTGGAAAAAATTTATGCAAGGAATATGAATTTGAAATATTAAAGATAACTTTATCTTCTAAATTTGTTGCTGAGGTCATATTTCTTGATGTAGAAGTATAAAAATCTGATGTTTTCCATTCATAATCAAGTTTTAGGTTAGAAAAGTCTGCAAATTTAACATCAAGAGTTGTTCTAGCGGCATAGCCGATATTTTGATTAGGCTCAGCTACTCTAATATCATTAAAATAGATTGTACCATTAAAAGTATTTTCATTTTCAGGAACCTGAATACCAATTGCGATTTCTCTGATGTTACTCATAGTGGGTTTTCTGATTTTGCGATAAGTAATATTATCTTTAATGTATAATGTATCGTTATCGGCATTTATAGATTTTAAAGTTGTAATATCGGTATAGTTTATCTCAATTTCTTGCCAATAAGACAGATTCATTTTTTGTTCAAAATCATTAACTTTTACTTTTTTTTGAATTTCGTAATAATTTAGAGAATCAGCACCGATTCTAAAAATTATATTTAGTGAATCAGCGTTAAACAGATTATTTTCTTTTTCAGTGTAAATCCAATATCTTAATTTATTATATGACAGTAAGTTATATTGCTCATTAAATCTTTGTCTGGCAAGGCTAATATGACCTGCTTGTATATTGTTATAATTTATCTCTAAAGCTTGTTCAAAAGAGATTTCTCCATCTTTACCTTTTTCAGTAGTTTTAGGAGGGGCTGTATAATGTGTTGATTTTTGATTGTCAATGGTTTCAATAGAAAGATATTCATCATTAGAATCTAAAGTGATTTCAGAAATTAGAGATTCAGTTAAATCTTCTCTTTCTTTAATTGCCATTTTTTGCCATTTATTACCTATAACATCAAGATAAACGAGGTTAATTTTTGCTTTGTCTTCAGTTTCAAACCAGACTTTTACATAAGAGATTTTGCTAAGGTTTGCATAGGAATTACTTACATTTGATAATTCTAATAATTGAGGGTTGTTTTTTAAAGGGACACGATAAAGATGCCAACCGTTGAATTCACTTAAAAAATATGGTGATTGTTGATCATTTAATGGAACTTGGAATCTAAAAAACCTTTCAGTTATATCTAACATACCATTACCATTTAGGTCTTCAGTATCTAATCTTCCGTTTCCTTCAGTACCATTAATATGTGGGAATTCATTATCTATCTCGTCATTACTGAAATAATCAAATGGATCATAACCTTGTTCTTCTCGGGGGATATTGTCTAATCCAATATCTTCCATATATTCTAATTGACCATTTAGATCTCCACCGTTACATCCGTCCTCAGTGTTGAGTATGCCTCTTCCACCGTTGTATGTGTAAAAGTCTTCACTTATATCACCCATATCAAGATACATACGTACTTGAGAGCCGGCATTCAGACTATCAACTTTTACTAGAAATTCTATATATTCTTTATCTGAAAAATCTACTTGATTGCCAATATATCTTTGTAAGCCACCCCATATTGGGGCAGAGATTCCGGGTATATGAATTTCCGGAGGAGAAATTTTTAATGATAATACAGATAGTTTTTCATTACCTTCTTTTTCGGATAAGGTTATTGGGTCAAATACATCTTTGTAATAAACATTGTTTGGATTAAACCAATTAACTCTACCTCTGACAAAATTAGTCATAAATGGATTGCTGGCAGGCACCCAATTAGTACGCATTATACCTAAAGGGTACGAATCAAGTATTGATTCCATATCATCTAACCAAGCTTCATCTCCGTGTCCAAAAGTATCACTACCGTGAATATGTGGTGAATTTAAGGCAATTTCACCGGATAAACTGATACTTGATTCTTCATCGGTTTGAATAAATGGTATTAAATCAATAGCTTTAGTCATAAACGGGGGTTTTACTTTTAATTCTCCATCAACATTAGCAAGTATTAGGGATCTGCTTTCATTTCCTATTTTAGGTCTTTTATCCGAAATTTTTTCTGAGTGGTAGATAAATGTACCCCCAAGCCGTAAGTAGTCAGATCTTGTCCAATCAGCTCTAAACCCAAACAAGGTTTTAGATTCAATAGAGAAAATGGGTTTATTTTCATAGTCTATTTGAATATCAGCGTCAGGATCTTTGCCTTCAGGGGTTAAAAAAGTAACTGTACCAAAATCATAATCTACGAGATAATCAACATTTTCAGTTAATGTTTTATTATTTATTTTTACAGTTACAGAACCCGGTAAAATCATCATTCCAAGGTTTACTTGGTCTCTTCCTATTTGACCTTTAATAAATAAATAATGCATAAATTGATCATTTGTTACTGTATCTTGATAATACATTAGTTCGTCATTTAAACCTAAAAAAGGATTAATAAAAGGTATAATGACGAGACCACTTGATAAATTTACTGTTGCGTCGTCACCATTAATTCTGCCATCATCATTAGTGTCAAGTTTAAGATAATCATTATATGTCATTCCTGAAGCACCTTGTATTGAATCCGGGACAGTATATATTCTTTCTCTGGTAGAACTTTCTGTGTAAACTTCTAATAAAAAACCGTCATTTTTGACGTTTTTCATATTTAAATTATAAATATTTCTCGCTTCGTATTTCCATGTATATGATGTTGATTCATGGTTTTTTATCTTAAGAGGCTTTAATGTAATCTCTGTACCTTCAGCATTACCTATACGAGTTCCGTTTCTATTTATATATGCAATTGCTACAGTATATTTTCTCTCAATATTTTCATATATGGAGATTAATCCTGTATCATAATCTACTACGTAATCAGTTCCTTCAATTTTAGCATCAAAAAAATATTCCATAGTACTGAGATTACCGTTTTCATCTATGATTTTACCCGGAATAGCAACGTTATTATTATTTGCATTGTCATCATCAATGAATAATTGAACGGTTCCATCTTGAGGTAAAATGCCGGGATTTTCGATATACCATGCTCCCATAGGGTCAGTTTTGATTGCATTATCAACCCAGCCTTGGGGACACAAACCGGATTCTGCATCACTTTGGGTATATAAGGAAAATACTTCGTTTGGATTTACACTATAGAAAAAAGATCTTTTAGAAAAATCTTTACTTTTAATTACAGTTGAATCCGCCTGAGCACTACCTTTGAATGATTGAGAATTTTTTTGAGCTTCTTCTTTACTTGCTATCGCAGTTAAAGATAAATCACCGATTTTTAAGATAGATTTTATGCCAAATAGACCTTGTGATGAAGCGGAAACGCTGATATATTTTGATCCGGTGATTGAAAGTGAAGTATTTCCGGCTTCTATTGATTGGACTATTTCGTCTTCATCACCTGTGTATGAAATATTTATATTATTAGGGTCCAAAATGTTTGTTTCTTGGTCCGAATTGTATTTTATATTGACATTGATTTTTTCACCGATGGTACCTTCGAGGTTAAGATTTAAATCTTGTTTCATTGTTAAATCAAAGTTTGCACTGTCGGTATATTCAGATAATTGTTTTGTGTCTCTTTTAGTCCTGCTTGCACTTACAGTAATCTTTTGGCTACCTGATAAATTAAGTCTACCTGCTTGTGAACCCATAATTTTTCTAACTGTTCTGGGCATAGCCATTGGTGGGAGTTTTATGATGATATCCGGTATTAAACCTGCTTGAGCATCTCTTTCAGTATCTGAGAAATTATTATATTTTAATTCCAGCATTTCTTTTTCAAATACTGCCCCAAATATCTTATCCATATATTGGTCATAAGATATATAAATTGGATTAGTTAATTCGTATTTACCATTTTTTATTGATAAAATAATTCTTTTTTTTTCTGTATCTACAGTATGCTCAATTTCTTGGTTCATTGAAGGTAAAAAATAATAGAAACTACCCAAAATTGTTAGACCGTCAGGGTTGTTATAATATTTAGGGGTATTGTTTTCTATTGGGATATGCCCGGTTAAGGATAGTTTAGGCTCAATAAAACCCGAAGAATTTGAATACAAATAACTAAATATTAGTATTATAAAAATCAGAAGACATTTTTTATTCATTAACTCACCATTATTGCGACATTTATAATATAACTAACCTAAAATCATAAATTAAGTTACCAATATTTTTTTTGTTATTAAAAATAAGCCATCTAAAGTAAGGCTTTTATCAACAATGTCAATATTTTTACTTTGTTCAGATACTAAAGTAGAGATACCTCCGGTTGCGACAGTTGTTATGGGAGTAAAATCAGAAAATATTGTTTTTATCTCATTAATAAATCCATCTAAAGCAAAGGCATGACCTTTTATTAAACCGGATAATAAAGCATCTTTTGTTGTTAAACCTAAAGTAGTTTTAGGGCTTTCGAGTTGAATATTTGATAATAAAGCTGCCTTTTCAAACAAATTATGAGCCCCTGTAACTAATCCCGGAAGGATTGCTGTACCATTAAATGAACCATTTTGACCTACTAATTGAACTGTCGTAGCTGTGCCTAAGTCGCATACAATGCAGTTAGTTTGATATTTTTGCCAAGCTGCATAGGCATTGACTATTAAATCAGCACCTATGAAAGTTGTATCTTGCATAGGAAATTTCATATCTAATTTGGTGTTACCTGTTACAAATAAATAAGGTACACTAAAAAATCTTTTTATCATATGTTCGATTGTTCTTCCAATGGAAGGTACTACTGATGATACGCAAATATAATCAATATCCATAGCAGGTGAAAGATTTTTGATTAGCACATAATATTCATCTGATGTTTTTATTCTGTCAGAAGATATTCTGAATGTATTAATCATACTTTCAGAGGTTAATTTGTTACTATTTAAATAGAGTCCACAGACAATATTTGTATTACCTATATCAATAACTAAAATTTTTTTTATCATATAAAACAGAAATCAAAATTATAGTCTAATAGTCAATGTTTTTTTTAAAAATTTTATTTGTTTAGTCATAGTTTTAAGCAATTAATCCAAATTTTGTGCTTTATGAGTAGTTTTTAAAAAGATTTGTTATTAAAACTTTTGAAGCATTATATTGATTTTTTTATATAGTAATGAAAACTATTGAATAATCTCAAATAATGTTTTATAAGCTTCCGGAGGATGTATGAACAACAAGATTATTCAGCAGTCTTTTATATTAGCCTCTTTGAGTAATTTATTTTTTAAACAATTCATATAAAAAATTATTGAATTTTTATGACTATCAATCAATCTTGTAAAAAGCAAGACAGAAATTACTTATTTTGTATGTTTATGTTTATAATTTAATATAGATAAATTAAATAGTGCTTTGTTGATATTTGTTTTTGTTTTGTAAAGTTATGATATTAAGTTTTTATGTCGTCTAACTACCTGAAATATATAGCATAGGTACAGGAGACCTACAGGAGATGTTATTTCCTGTAGGTCTCCTGTACCTATGTTGTAACATATAGCCGGTTTTCTAAATCATAAATGATTATTTTTCAGTAATTTAACTGTATAGAGCGTGTTTAATTTACAATTATAATTAAAAACATAAAATAAATATGTTTTATAGATTATTTTTATTTGATATATTTGATTTTAATTGTTAAGTAATTTTCAAATAAAACATAGCCATTTTTTTTTGAGCAAACATAAAATTTATTCAATAGCTTAAAATATGCTTACAAAAAAAGTCTCTGTTAGAGATAACAGAGACTAATAGAATGATTAAAAATTTTATTCTGATGGGAACCAGTTAATAAAACCGGTTATATTTATTGATGATAAAAAAGTACCAACAATAATACATAGGATTATTAGTAATTTAGTATAATCTTGAGATTTTAGAGTACCAATCATCATTGGATCTCTTGTTAGGTATGCAGAAGCAGCGTATAATTCTTCACCTATCAATGTATAGTCGCAAGTTGTAATAAAGAAAGGGATTTGAGTTAAGGCATCTGTACCTGCAACTTGAATAGCTCCGGTAGCATTACCTGTTTCAGTCATAATTAGAGCTTCAGCATAGAACATACCCATATAAAAGTTTGTAGCAGTTTTTTGTCTTATCATTACACCGTTTACGCCGGCAACATAAGCAAATTGACCTTCAGCAACAAAGAAGATGTCATTAGAATTAAATGAATCTGGTCTTCCAGCCGCATAATGAGCTTCTTTAACTATTTGTTGAGCTATAGGTAAGACAATGTAATCACAAACAGGAACGATAATTCTGGTGTCATATTCAGCAGCTTTTTTAGTGATGTGACCGAGGATTGATAGTCCTGCGAGTGTAGCGACGTCTCCTATTGATGAAAGTCCCGGAACAAACAAAATTGGTTTTCCCATTTCAGTAGCTCTACCAATAGCATTATCAATTTCTTCAAGTCCTGCAATAGGTCTAATGAAAAGAGGGTTTCCTCTTCTTGATATCTGGTAAAAATAAAAGACAAAGATACCAAATATTAAGGATGCAATAAGCATTGGAATAGTTGTAATATTAAACCAGTCCGGAGTAGGGAAGATGTATTCTTCACTATTTTCATTTGTATAGATATCTGAAGCAGTAAATAAACCTTGATTATTGGTTTTAACTAAGTAGTATTTAAATGCTCTTTTTCTATATTCTCTTATTTGAATCAGATTTTTAAGTCTTGTATTGTGATTTTTTATACTATTAATTTTTTTTAAAATTGGGTTGTTTTCTTGTTGTTCTAAATTTTTTGTATAATATTCTAAATAATAGTTATTTGTTTCATCATTGGGATTTTCGGAGAGTTTTTCTTTTAATTGATTGATTTTATGTTTTGTAATCTCAACAAAATCATTGTAGAAAATATTTGTTGATAAATTTGTTTTAGATTCTTCATCATACCCAATGTCAACAGATGTATCAATAAGAAGGTGATTATGTTTAAGATTATAAGAATCTATACCTTTGAAAATATATTTTTCATAGGAAACATTATCATCTAATAGGTTAATAAGTGGGGTTATTTTGCTGAGCAAACGGAAATTTTTATCTGCAATAGCTTTTTTCATAATTAAGTATCTGAATTCGAGTAGATTTTCATCTCCTGCATAAAGATTATCCGGTCTTAATTGTTTTAAATCTTCATCAAAATAAATTTTTTGACTTAGGTAATGTTCTTTATGTATTGGAGTATTAGGAGCATTGAAGGTAATGTTAACACTGAATCCGGTTTCTATCAAATCAGTATTTGGAAGATTCAGATTAAACAAATAATCAATATAATATTCTGTTACATTAGCAAATGTTTTTCCTTGATTATCTATAAATTCAAAGTTGATACTTTTGATTTTATAGTTAGGATTAGGAGAATAATTATAAGCGACTGTTAATTTTTGTTTATTTTTACCATGTCCACGGAAATTAATTTGAGTTATTGATGAATATGGGCGACCTATAATGATTTCATTAATATCGCCCTTGTCATAGGGTTTATCTCTGACTAAAAAACTTGGTAAATATGGCAGTTCATTACTTTGACTAATACTAGCAGTTTTAGTGTCAGATAAAGACTGGAATCCCGCATAGTCATCTAAACTTATATAAAATAAATAGTCCTTAATATTTTCAGGATTAAACTCAATTTTTTCATTGTTGTAAGGATTGATGAGAAAGCCGTCTTGATAAGTTATTTCAGAAAAAGTAACAGATGGATACGGGTAACTTGATTCTATTTTTGAAATCAATGTACCGGGATTTTCCATAGTAGTTGGTTGACTTACTGTTGTATCTCCTTGTGTATATTGGAAATTCCATTGTTCAAGATCTTCCATATATTGAAAATAATTATTATACTCATTAATTTTGTTTTTATTAATCATATACATAGAGAATTCTGCAATATCATCAACAAATAGGGGTAATTCAAATTCTGTTTTTAGTATTTGAGAATCTTCAAGCCAATTTACGTTAAATTTATTAACTTTTTGAGGTTTATTATCAACCGATATTCCATAAGTAATTGGAGCATATTTATGAAATGTTCTGGTTTCATCAACTGCAATTACTGTATAATAAAACTTTTCTCCGGGGAGAACATTTGCAAGTATTTCATCAAAATCTTCGATTCTTAAGCCACCATAAAGATTTTTTTCAGAATCATTTTCTACAATATACTTTTTTGATTTGTGATAAAATATGTTTTTATCTATAACTGATAAGATAGAATACTTTTTAAGCATAGGTCCAAGAATTTCAATATCACGCGGAATAGCTCTATATATTGGGCTGTTTTTACTTTGACCTTTTTCTTTTTTTATGTGTCTTGGAGCTTCGAGATTCACTAATGTCCTAAAATCTTTATCAAAGAATTGAACTTCATTGCCGGAAATTCCGGTGTTTGCATCTACATCAATTTTTCCTAAAAAAAAGAGTGAATCAGGAGTAGTACCTCTATAGAATCTATACTCAATTATCCTTGCAGTTTTTGGTAAGGGTTGAAATTTTATAATCAAACCGGAACCATCATCATAAGGATTGTCTTCTACTCTAAGATTAGAAACAGTCATTGTTGAAAAAAGATTTAAAGATATTATTGATATTAAAATGGATATGATATATTTACGCATCGTATTTTGCCTTTCAAAAAAATAAGCGGGCAAATTTTTAAATTTACCCGCTATATATTTTATTTTATTATGTGTAAAACGTCGGCAACAAGGAATTGGATTCTTCCAATCAAAAGAGATATACGAGCCATAACTGTATATCCAAATGAAGCTCCAAAACCAATCATCATATACCAAATTCCTACCTTTACTATCTTACCGTAAGTACCGGTATGAGCTTTAGAAAAGTAGAAATATAAAAGGATTGTAACAGTTCCGACAAAAACTAAGAAAGTATTAATGTCTTGAATAGGAACCATTGCACCACGCATCTGTACTAAAACACCTGCATGCATTGATAAAGGAACACCCATACCTACCATACCCATACCAAATGCAATTGGAAAACGTGAAAGCCAGTTTAATTTGCGATTGAAAGTAAAGATATAAAGAGCACCAATTAAAGCCGGGATTATAAAGATAAACTTGTGCTGTAAAAATATCGGACGATAAACATAAGGGATAAATGCTGCTTCCCATGTTAATGGAATTGCATAACCTGCAGAGACACCTACAAATAAATACTCTGCAAATTTATAAAAAGGGTTGTCTTTGTATAAGAATGAAAAGATACACAACGTAAAAAACGCTGCTACCCAATTACTAAAGATTTCAAACATTTGCTGCCTCCGTATTACATTTCTTTATTTTGTTTGTATTTTTGAATGAAAAAGCCAATATTACCAATTAAAATAAATACAATAATTAGTATATGTGCTACAGATTGAGCATTCATTCCAATACGAGCTTGTTTAAATTTATAAGGGATGTCAGGGTTTGTAATAGTTGTATCTTCAGCTTCATTTCTTAGATTTTCTTTAGAAAATTCTTTATCTTTAGAAGCAAAAACATCAACTAATTTTTCATACTCAGCAGCACCTTTAAGACCTGCAAGCATACCAATTAACTGACCTGTGTTTAATTGAGGATATGTATCTGCTGCCATTACAGCAGTAACTCCTACAGCTACATTTGTACCAAATCTTGAACGTGCATAAGTAATCCAACCGGCACCTGCACTCGAACCTGAAAATTCTACTACAAGATTCATTTCGTTATAGTTTTTGATATTTGTCATAATTGGAAGACTGGAAAGCTTTCTGCCTTCAGCATCAATATCAACAATTTCAGAAATATCTTCACCCATTCCAAGTATAATCGGTAAGTATAATGAACCCACCTTATAACCAAAATTTACATAATCTACACCTGATGTTTTGTCAGGAAATTCTTCTTTTACAGTATTAATAGCATAATCAATAATTGGAGCTGCTGTTGCTAAGAAAGTTAAAGTAAAGACCTTAATATTTCTCTCGAAACAATGTCTTAACATTGCTAATTCCATAGGGAAAAGCTCAGGCATTGTTGATGCATCATGCATAAATACCATTAAGATTGCTCTGTCTTTTTCTACAGGGTCTTCGCCCGGTGCGGGAGTAAAAGAGTCAACCATACGATAAAGGTTTTCTGTTGGTTTAGTTGTATGTGTTCTTGAATTGAATGGAATAATAAGAGGTAAAATTATTGCTAATGCAAGAACCAGATAAATCCATCTTCTGTCAAGTTGCTGTATTTGTTCAAAGATTTTCATTTTTACTCCTTTCTATTCCCCGCCACCAAGATAGGTGCGCTCAATTCCAAGCAAGATTCTCAATGATGTTGCAACCATACCAAGACCAACTCCAAGAGCTATACCCCTTTTTGATGCTAAGTTTGGTACATCTAATATCCATTGAGTTAAATCTGTTATTCCTTCACCAAAGATTGTGATACCAATGGGTACTTGTCCTAACATTACGATAACAGCTGCAACTAATAATACAGTCGCTTCTGCTGAACGTGCACGGAATGCTTTATATGCCGCAGATGCTATATAGAAAGCAAGCAAAGCAAACATTGTTGCTCCCATAGGCATTTGTATGTTTTTAAATATCCACATATAGGGAGTACCTTCTTGTGTACCCCAGATAAAACCTGAAGCAGCTGTAAAATATAGACCTAATAATGTAACTAAGCTATAAGGCCAATTTGCAACTCTTCTTTGAATACGTGCGGTATGTGCCATAGTTATTGACATAATACCGAGAATAACACCAAATGGTGATAATGCTTTAATCCAATCCATATACCAATCATAAAAATCTTGTGAATATTGATGTGGTATAAATGTATATCCAACGAATAAAAATCCGAATGTGATTACGATTATTAAGGGCAAGGTTCTTTTCATTTATCCTCCTATTTATTTGGGAATGCATCGACAATTGTGGTAATATGTAACGATGATAATAATGTGCCAAGTATTAAGAATATTAGGATTAAAAACTTTGTATAATCTTGAGCTTTAAGTGTTCCTAACATTAATGGCTGACGTGCCATATAAGCTGAAGCAGCATATAATTCTTCACCAATAAGTGTGTAGTCGCAAGTTGTAATAAAAAATGGAATTTGTGTAACTGCATCAGTTCCCGCTATCTGAATTGCTCCGGTTGCATTACCTGTTTCTGTCATAATTAAAGATTCTGCAAAGAACATTCCCATATAGAAGTTTGTTGCTGTCTTTTGACGAATCATAACTCCATTAACACCTGCAACATAAGCAAATTGTTGTTCTGACATAAAGAAAACATTGTTTTTGTCAAATGAATCCGGACGACCTGCTTCGTAATGTGCTTCTCTTACAATTTCTTGAGCAATAGGCATTACAATGTAATCTCTACAAGGTACTAAAATTCTTGTGTCGTATTCTGCTGCCTTTTTTGCAACACGACTAAGAATTGATAAACCGGCAAGGGTTGCTACGTCATTTATACCTGATAATCCCGGACAGAAAAGAATAGGACGTCCCATTTCGGTAGCACGACCAATGGCATTGTCAATTTCTTCAATACCGGCAATTGGACGAATATATAAATCCTTACCTCTTTTTGCTAATTGTATCATAATAACCACAAGTAAACCAAAAATTAATGATGCTATTAAGGTAGCTGTTTTTTCAGTGTTATACCAGTTTGGTTTTGGGAAATAATAGATATTGTTACCTTGCTCATCAAGAGAAATTTCTTTTTCAGATAAAATACCCTTTCCATTAGAAATTAACATTTTATAGGTAAACTCTCGCTTGTCACGTTCTCTTAATTTTGCTAATTTTCTTACTCTGGCATTTTTTCCCTTAATGTTGTTGATTTCTTGTAAATGGGTATTTGTTTCTAAGATAGTAATCTGATTATCTAATTGTTTTTGATAATGGTCAATATACATTTTGTGAAGTGATTTGTCTTCTTCAGTTTCAGCACTGTCATATTTTTCTTGATATTTGTTAACAGTTTTTTTTAAGTTATCTATAACCTTGTTTGCTTCTGATGCAAAGATAGGTGTTTGTATAGTAGAATTTGTTGTTTTATCATAAATGAAGTCAATATTATAATCAACAAGGATTAAGTTTTTATCTAAGTTATAGTCTGTAATACCTTTGAAGACTGAACTTTCATAAGATATTAAATCAACTGTTTCTCTGTCAAATACAGGGAATTTTTTTGATACTCTGTATATCTGAGTACTTTTAGGTCTTTTTAGTAATTGATAATTATAGTCATCTAATATAAAGCCATCAAATTTAAGTTTTTGCGGACGTAAAGAATTAATGCTTTCATCATAAATTAAATCTTGTACTACAATATGCGATTCATCAAAGCCGTTTATGGTTTTAAATGTCATTTTTACTTTTAATTCTTGAGGGTCAAAGGAATCAGATAAAGTGAAATTAAATACATTATCAAAAAAGAATTCATTTATTTTGGCAAGTTCTTTACCTGTATTATCAAAAATTTCAAAATATATGTTTTTGACTTTATTATCTTCATTTGAAGAATAGTCATAACTCATTTGAAGTTTGGTTTTTGTATCATTTAAGTAGTTTACGGTTGTGATTCTTGCAAAAGGTTTTCCCCAAGATAAATGCATATAATCACCCTTGTCATTTTTTCTGTCAAGTATTTTTACTTCAGGTATAACAGGTATAGCATTTGAGTTGATTGAGGTTATTTCGTAAGCTTTTGAAAAACTTGCAAGATTTGAATAATCAATATAAGACAAGACAAACTTATAATTTTTGATATCATTTGTAAATTCAAAAACTACTTCACCATTATCATCAAGAATCTTATTGTCATTTAATTTAAGTTGTGTGTATGTTGTAGGTGAGTATGGCTGAGGTAAAATTTGTCTGTGGATAATTTCAAGCATCTCTTCAGGATATTGTGCAGTTTGACCGTCTTTTTGATTGGATTGCCAATTATTATAAGCTTGTTCGTCTTTAACAACTAAGATATCGAAAGCCCTAATATCTGTCCAATACAAAGGAACTTCCCATTCAAAATTAATAATATTTTTGTCTTGAACATAAACAGGATATAATCTGCTTGGAATTTCAGGTGAATTGTCAATTGGAGTACCAATCACAGGTTCAGCATAAGGCATAAATTTTCTACGTTCGTTTACAGCAATTACTGTATAATAATAGTCATTTTCCGGTAAAAGTTTTTTGTAGATAGGGAATTGGTGAGTTTTAAGTCCTGCATAAACCTCATTATCAACTTCGACTTTTTTTGTGTTATAATAAAATTCTTTTTTAGGGATAACACCAAGTAGGTTAAATTTTTTAAACATAGGACCAACGATACTTAAGTCACGTGGTATTTCTTGATAAATTGGGCTGTCTTTAGCTTGACCTTTTTCTTGCTTAAGTTTTCCCGGTGATGCGATACTGATAAAGTTATTATAATCTTTATCAAGATAGGTCATTAAGGGAGAACTTACTCCCATTTTAGGGTTGACAGAAATTTCTCCAATATAAAATAAAGTATCTTTGCTAACTCCTCGATAAACACGATAAGAAATTATGCGTGCATCTATAGGTAGAGGTTCCCATGTAATTTTCAATCCGCTACCGTCATCATTAGGAACGTCAGTTACTTGAAGGTTTTTTACCACAAAGGGATTGTCCCCATCAAGTTTTTGAACCTTTGCTCCTGCAAATAATGCAGTTGTGCAAAACAGTGAAAATAATAATATAAAAAATATTACTTTCTTTGTTTGCAACGTGTTAATAGCCATAATGTTACTCCTTTACTTTTTTATTTTCATTTTTATTTAAAGTGAATCTTTAATTTTTAACAATAACTCTTTTGCTCCTAAGAAATTATCGTCAAATATAAGGATTTTTTCCAATAATTCTATTGCTTTTTTAAAATTATTTTGCTTATATTCTATACCTGATAGAGTAAATAATATACTGAGGTTTGCGGGATGAAATTCTAAATATGTTTCAAGGGCAGATTTAGCCTCTCTAAAATTATTAGTTTCCCAAGCACATTTAACTAATTCGTTTATGGTTTCCATATCTTCCGGGTTTTTATTTAATAATTGAGTATAACATTTACAAGCTTCTTCGAATTGACCTTTTTGTTGTAAGATTAGTGCTTTTCCTTTTATTGCTTTTGGGTTATTGTTATCTAAGGATAATACTTTTTCAAAATCATATAAAGCGAGTTCAAGAGAATTTTTGGTTAAATGATAGATTGCACGAGTTAGCAATGCTTCAATATGTGAATCTTGGATAGAAAGGGCTTTGTTTAAGATTTCTAAAGGTGACTGAGTAGTAACTTTGTTATCATTAGATGAACTTTTGATAATAATTGAGGCATAGAGTGTTAAAAAATCGCATTTAAGAGCAATATCCTTGATATTATCAATTTTAATTGTTTCTAATCTTTTTAAGGCTTCAGCAAATAATGTTTGGGCTTCAAGACTCTTGATTCCATAGTATTGAGCTTGATAATTGTTTGTTATCATATCGGCATAAACATCAAGTTTTTCCCAAAGTTGGTGTTTATAATAATATTGTATAAGCTTTAAGATAATAGATTCATCATTAGGGTTTTCGTAAAGCTTTTCAAGAAATGATTCTTCCTGTTCTATACTTTCGTTAGCTTGTTGGTTTTGAGAAAATTCATTGAATGAAATGTTTGAGTTTTTTGGGTTTGAATTATTTAATGTATCATCATCAATGTGTTTTTTTTCAAGGACGGGAGTTTCACTAATCAGGCAGTCGTATGCTAACAGGATATCGGTTTTTTGTTTTATTAGATGTGTAATTAATTCATACCATTGAGCTTTGAGATTATCATTATTATCTAAGTTAAAGGTTTTAGCATTTAACTTTTTTGTGTTTATAAGGAAGCAATAATCTTTCGGGAAGTCGATAATTTTATTTATTCCTGCAAAGGCGTAAGTTATTTGAATTCCTGTTTGGTCAATATTTAAATCTTGTTGAAACTTTATTTTAAATTTCATTTGTTGTTCGTGAACTTCATTATCAGAAATCAAGGGTACGACAATGCCGGCATTGGAATTATTTTTAATTTGGTTTAGCATAAAGTTAGAAAATTGGGGTGAAAGGTTATAATTAGAGTTAATGTATAATAGGTAATTTTCTTGAAAGATATGCTCGTTTAATTGTTGAAAAAATTCTTCTTTAGTGCCTGTTGAAATGTTAAAAGAAGAAGAAAGTCTTTGTACAAGTTTTTTGCAATTGTTATCATTGATATTGTTAATGAAAATTCTTAACTCGGGATTTATTTGGTTATCCTTTAATAATTGTAGAGCGTTATCAATGACCTTTTTAGTACTGCTTCCGTCTTGTACAGAAATAAATTTATCAGCAATTTGTTTAGCAGATTTAAAGGGCTTAGTAAATGACTTGAAGATGAGTTCCGGTATTTTATTAACGTCATTACATCTATACCCTATATCTCTAAATGTCCATTCTAAGTCATTTTTATCATAATTAATGTAGTCATTAATTCTTGGAGAATCAAAGAGAATTACCGGTTTATTTAGTGAAGCAAATTCGTAGATAACTGATGAAACGTCTGAAAGTAAGATATCTGAAACAAAGAAAAGTTCGTCAATATCATAACCATTTGCGAGATAGATATTTTTTTGGCGTTTGTTTTTTAGAGTTTGAAAGATTTGTTTTTCTGAATTATCAGATACTCCATGCAACTTTACTATTAAATTTAAATAATCAGGGAAAATAAAGTCTAAATCACAATTTTGTAGATACTGTAAAATGCTGAATTCTTCATTGAAAGTAGGGGCTAAGAGTAGAGTTTTTTGTTCGGGGTCAAGGTTAAACTTTTTTAAGATATTGTCTTTATTTAAACTGCTGTTAAAACAATTGTCTAATTTTGGCATTCCTGTTACAACAATATTTTTATATATTTGTTGTTTAAGTCGTTCTTTATGAATTTCACCGGGAACACATAATAAATCAGCACAGTTTTCTCTTTGACTAATTTTATTTAGACTGTAAAACCAACCTTTGCTGATAGTTCCGTGTCCTATGTTTACTATTTTGCCTAAACCTTCAACATATTGGTATGAAAAATCTGCCATTAAAGTGATATCCGGTTCCCATTTCCAAGGATTAGTCTGGATTGAGATAGATTCAAGTAAATTGTTTATAGTATCTTTATCGTAATTTTGTTGAAAATTAGTTAGTAAGGATTGGTATATATCTTGATTAAACGGTGCATAAACTCCAATCCGGCTAATGCTATTAATATGAAGATAATGCATTAATGGTTTTAAGATGGTAATATGAAAATCTCGTTCAATAAAAAAAAGTATTTTTAATTCTTTGTTTAACACACTATCCTCCCTTATCTAAGTTAAAATTAAAATTAACAACATTTTCGTCAATAAAAAAATCAAAATAAATGAAAATTGGGGAAATGTCATTGCTGAATGGATATTTGAATTGATATTATTTTTCGGATATATAAATTTTTTAATCTTTTCTTTCAAAACGATATTTTCCTTTAGTTACAGTGTCAAGTTTTATTGTATTGATTTGCATTTCATCATCAAAGGTAAGCCTTAACTTATTGCTAAAAACACGATTATTCATAGCTGTTTGTTTTTTAGTTGAGTTTTGTACAAAGTATGTTTCTACATTATTGTCAGCATTAAATTTTATAGGTTTACCGTTTTCATAAAACAGTTTCATTTGAGAACTTTTAACCATATTTTCTTTTTTTTCATTTTCTTTTGTATTGAAATAGACTAAACAGTTATTGTCAAATTCTACTCTGTCGATTTGTTTTTCTTTGAGGTAAGCAGTAATTAAGTCGGCTTTGGCATCTCCAAAATTTGAAAAGACTTTAGGATTGCCAATATAAACCAGTTTTTCTTCAGTTCCATAATAAATGAGGAAGTTACTCGTTGCTTTTAACTCTTTATTTTTTGTGACGACATCGAAAGATGCTACGATTTTTTGAATATCGTTGTAAAACTCAATTTTTTCAGCTGATAGAGAAATTGAGTCTTGACCGGCTTTCCAGATGATTGGTTTTTGTATCATATATCCGTAGCCGGTGTTTAAGTCATAAGTGGCGAAACCTGCTGTAGCGTGTAAAGAATCTTCTCTCGCCCAAGCTTTTATGTTTCCTTTGAGGGTGAACATCCCGTTTAATCTGTCATATTCTCCCACATTTGCTTTGACTTCTTTGTATGTATGCATAGTGCCTGTTTCTGTGATTAATACATTACCTTGCACTCTTAGAAATTCTTTTAAATGGTAGTATTGTGCTTCGTGACAATTGATAGAAAGAGTATCTTGTATAGCGATAACATTTCCTGTCATTTTAACATACTGTTGTATTTCATATATTTCAGCTTTGTCCGCCTTGAATTCAATATCGTCGTAAAAAAAATGTACATTACCACGTAAATATGTTATATATTCATCTGATAATCTATTAATTTGCAGATGATCTGAATTGATTAAACGGTACGGAGTTCCTAAAGATTCTAAAGAAACTAATGATATGACATTGAATAAGAGTATGAATATTATGATAAGTTGTTTTGACTTATTCAAACAAATCCTCTTTGATAGTGCCATGACCGCTAACATTTTTTAAATCTACATAATCAAAATTAATATTAGTAAATAAATTGGTTCCGGTTAATTCATTATCATCTCTTTTTAGATAGATATACCCTGGTGCATGAATTTTATTTGTCTTACGATCCCATTCAATTTTTTGTGTTTTTAAGATCCCGTTAGGACTAGTAATTATTACATTACCCATTCCTGTTAAAACATCATCAACTTCTGAAATGTATGCAGAGTCTGATTGATAAAAGTTTTGATTGTTTTTTTCAAGTGATTCGACAAAGACTTCATAGGCAGTCCATACTTTTTGTTGATTATATTTTTTTACAAGTTTTGAACTCATTTTCCATTCAACACTGTCTTTGCTTATAGTGATGATTGTTAATGAATCTATTATTTCATCAGGTCCTGATTTTTTATCTAATTGTGTTACAGGTATTTCATCTGATTTTGAGCAACTTGATAGAAAGCTGATTATTATGAAAAAACTTGATAGTATTTTAAGCGTTTTGAAGTTCATTTAAAAACTTTTCCAAAGTAGCTTCAAATTCATTTCGTGATTTTAAGATAAATTCAATGACTTCTCTAACTGCACCATAACCGCCTTTGCGTTCAGTAACATAATCGGCTGTCATTTTGAAGTTATCAAAGGCATTAGCCGGTACTGCTTTAAAGGCAGAAGCTTGCATAGCTAAATAATCATTCCAATCATCTCCTATATAGGCGACATTATCCCATTTAAGATCAAGTTGAGAAAGAAGTTCATCAATAACTCGTTTTTTATTTTTTACATTTTGATAAAGTAAGTTAATGTTTAAATCAGCACATCTTCTTTTTAGTGTTCTTGATTTTCTGCCGGTCACAACAGCAATTTTTATATCAGTATGGGATAAGATTTTGATGCCTAAACCGTCATGCGTAGAAAAATGTTTAATTTCAGCTCCTTCATCGCTGTAAATAATTAATCCGTCCGATAAAACTCCGTCACAATCACAAATTAATAATTTAATCTTAGATAAATCTTTCATTTAGCCCTACTTATAAAATCTTTTTATTATTAAATCCAAAAATCATTTTCTTATCTATCTGTCAATTGATTTTTTGGAGATAGTAACAGCTAATCTACAGTCAACCTCCAGGATGCTTTTTTCCTTCTTGGAGGTCGATTGTAGTTTTACAGTAGATTAGTAGATTATTTATTTTAAAAAATAAAAATTGATGTTGACAATAAGAAATAAATATAAATAATGCGTTAGAAAAGTACATAAATACAAATAACAATTGATTAATAGTTATTTAAAAGGAGTTTAAATGACATCAAGTAATCCTATACCTCGAGTAGTTGCAGTACATGATTTATCGGGACTTGGGAGAGTAGCTTTAATGGTAGTTATTCCGATATTATCATCAATGGGAATTCAAGTTACTCCTTTACCTACTGCAGTTTTATCGGCAAACACGAATTTTAAAGATTTCAAAATGCTTGATTTGAGTGAACAGATGAAACTTTTTCTTGAGCATTGGAAAACTCAAGATATTTATTTTGATGCTATATATACGGGATTTTTAGGATCATCGATTCAAGTTGATATAGTAAAGGATTTGATTAAAAACTTTTGTAAAAAAAGAACTTTGACAGTGATTGATCCGGTTTTAGGTGATGATGGAAGATCATATACAACTGTTGATAATCAATTAATAAAGAAAATGTCAGAACTCATTAGTTATGCTGACGTAATTACACCAAATTTGACAGAAGTCTTTCTGTTATTAAATAAACCATTTAAGAAATGTAGCTCTATTGACGAATTAAAAGATATTGCCCATCAATTAGCTTGTAAAGGCCCTAAAACTGTGATTATTACAAGTGTTGATGATTATCAAAAGAAAAATTTAACCTCTGTAATAGCTTATGATAGATTAAATAACAAATTTTGGAAAGTCTCGTGTAGTTATATTCCTGCCACATATCCCGGTACAGGAGATGTATTTTCAAGTGTCTTAACCGGATGCTTATTACAAGGTGATACTTTACCGATAGCCTTAGATAGGGCTGTGAATTTTACTTCTATTGCTGTAAGAACTACTTATGGTAGAAATTATGATTATAAAGAAGGTGTAATAATAGAAAAGATTTTAGATACTTTAAAATCACCTGTAATGGTGAGTTCATACGAAATAATATAGATGAGAGAGATTATGATAGTAACAGATTTAGACGGAACATTATTCTCTTTAGATGGAGAATTAAGCGAGAGAAATTTTCAGACTTTAAATTTATTAAAAACAAAAAAAGTTTTAAGAGTAATAGCTACCGGGCGTTCTTTATATTCAGCTAAAAAGGTGTTATCAAAAGATTTCCCATTAGATATGTTGATTTTTTCTTCAGGAGCCGGAATTTATGATTGGAAAGCCGAAGAGTTAATTTGTCAAAAAAGCTTAGATGCCTCGCAAGTAAAAGAAATATCTGATTTTTTATTAGAAATGAAATTAGATTTTATGATTCATCATCCTGTGCCTGATAATCATCGATTTGATTATTTTAATATTTCTGAATCAAATGTAGATTTTATGAATAGAGTAAATGTTTATTTTGAAGACGCTTTTTTACAAAAATTCAAAAGATTTGTCTTTAAACCTGCTTCACAATTGCTCGTAGTAGTGCCATATATGTCTGAAACATTAAATTTACGTGGCCTTGATACATATAACATCATAAAAGATGAACTTAAAGATTATAGTGTTATTAGAACAACTTCACCTTTAAATCATAGGGATATTTGGATTGAAATTTTTCCGAAAGGTGTTGATAAAGCATCTGGAGTTAAGTTTTTGCAAGAATATTTTAACATTGAAAACAATTTAACTGCTTGTATCGGTAACGATTATAATGATATAGATATGCTTAATCATACTCCTAACGCTTATGTTGTTGCGAATGCTCCAAAGGATTTGAAGGATAAGTTTTATGTTGTATCTGATTGTCGAGAGCATGGGTTTTCAGAAGCTGTTGAGCATTTCTTAACAAATATTAGAACAATAAATAAAATGTAGATAAGTAATTAAGGAAGATTATGAAAAACTTTAACTCAAACACAATTAAGGCTTTACATATTGATAGTCTTTATCTTATGATTAAACCATTTTCAGAAATCGGTAAAAAAGCAAAAAGAAATTTTAAGGTTTTCAGGCAAGGTGAAGAAGAAGTAGTTAGAAAGTATTATTCAAAATTAGAAAAGGTTATCCTTGTTATCAATAAGTTCCCGGAATTTATTAGTTTAATCGGTTCAACTTTGTCTCATTTTGATGATATCTCTATGATTGTTAAGTCAGGATCTAAAAGAAGTTATGAAATGTATGAATTGTTTGAAATTAAAAGTTTTATATATTTTTATAGGATTTTATGTAAACAGTTAAAAGAAAAAGATTTATTAGATATTATTCCATTTAGAGATTTTGATGCTCTGTTTGCCTTATTAGATATAGATAATCAAGAAAGTCCAACTTTTTATATAAGTACAAGATATTCAAAAAGATATAAGGAATTAAAAGACACTTATCAAGTCCTTAAAAATGAAATGGAAGAAAGTTATGATAATTTTAAACAGCAAATTATTAAAGACTTAGATTTATCTATGATAGAAGATACTATTACTATTTCCAGGATGAATCAAATTTTGATTAATAAATTGCTTGATTCTAAATATTTCTTTGTTGATAATGAAAATTTTGCAAATGTAGTCTTAAAGATAAGATATTCTGAAGATATTTTCAAAAAGCAGAGTAAATTAAAAGACATTGATATAAAGCTTCAAGAAGAAGCTAATCTTGTTCGAAATGATCTCTCTCAAAAAATATTTGAATGTAAAGAAGAAATTATTAGAGCCATTGAAGAAACAGGAAAATTAGATTTAATATTTGCTAAAGCTATCTTTGCAAAAAATTATCACTGTGTCATTCCTCAAATAATTGATAAAGTAAATGATGATGGAATTATCTTTGAGTGTAATGATATGTTTGATTTATTTTTAAAGATAGAATTAAATAAACTTAACATTGATTATCAGAAAATTAGCATTGTCATAAAGAATAATGTGACAGTAATAACCGGTTCAAATATGGGTGGTAAGACAAGTATTTTGAAAACAATTGGTCAGATAACATTTATGACACAATTAGGAATTCCTGTCCCTGCAGTTAATACTAAAACCGTGCTATTTGATAATATATTTTTTAGCGGGCCGGTAACTCAAGAGGATAGAGCTGATTTGAGTAGTTTTGGCTTTGAAGTATTTACTTTGCAAAATGTTTTAAATGCTTCCGGTTTTAATCTGTTCCTTTTGGATGAATTCGGAAGAGGGACCAATCCTTCAGAAGGACAAGCTTTGGCTCAAGCAGTAATGGATTATTTTTCTCGCAAAAAAGATACAGTTTTGGTTACTGCTACTCATTATACACCACCAATAAAACTGAAAAATTTAACTCATTATCAAATGCTTGGGTTAAAAGAAAATTTTATTAACGAATTTGAACAAGAGAAGATAATTGATCTGAATAGTAAGCTAAAGATTTTACATAATTATATGGATTATCAACCTATTGAAGTAAATGATAATAATGCTGTGCCTAAATCAGCTTTATATGTTGCAAAAGTTCTTGGTTTAGATAATGAGATTATAGCTAAAGCAGAAAATATTTGTAAGGATATTTATACTCAATAATTACTAAAGTTCATTTAAATTATATCGATGAATATATAGGCTCAGAAATTTCGAATAATATATTAGAAAAGTTTTTATAAACAGAGAAGAAATTTAGATTGATTCTGAGATTACTAATAATTGTACGACAATGCATATCTTCATTGTAAGATATTGATTTAGCGATTAGTTCAAGTGATAATATGTCAGTGAAATCGTAATCATTAATTAAGATTATTTTGTTATTGTCTTGAAGTTTTGTTGTAATGGCAGATGTTATGAAGTTATTGTTATTAAAATGTTTACTAATAACTATTAAAAACTCTTTTATGTTGTTTTTTTTAAGGAATGAATTAATTTTGAATTCATTGATAATCTTTTTTAAATAAACTACATTGATTGGGATATTTTTATCAATACTTAAAATTTGATTTATCTTTTTGTTAATTAAGTTTGATGAATTGATAATAGTTTTTTCTGATAGATTTATATTATTTAATGATTTAAGTATATCGCTATGATTAAATGGAATTATATTGTTTTGACCATTGGAAGTTGATGATATGGTTGAATGATTAATGAAATTTAATAATTTTTTTGTATATTCAATATTAGCAGTAAGAAGATCTTTAGTTTCAGGCTTTTGTTTATTTTCCTGTTCGGTAAAATTAATGTCTGAATATTCATTTAAAGCACAATAGATTGCTCTTTTATGTTTAAAGCTTTTTAATATATGATGTTCTGCAGTAGGGAAATCAGGCTTATTTCTCCCTTGGATGACAAAAAAGTCAAATATTAAACAATCCTGTGTGATAAGATGTTTGAAGGTCAAAGTGTGATAAAAGTCAAAATTGATTTTGTCTTTAAAGGATTCTAAAGAGTTTGATTTTTCAAAAAGTATTTTATAAAAAGAGAGTTCAAATTTGTTACAAATAAACGTAGTATGCTCGTAATAGTTAATGATTTCTAAAATCAATTTAAAGAAATCAAATTTTAAGATATGTAGTTCAGGCAAGACAATGTAAGCTTTTGATTCTTTTCTAAATAAATTATCTAAATTAAACATATTTGTTTGATTAGTGCTTTTACTCATACTTCCTGCTTTCAAATCTCATTTATTAATTGTTGTTAGTCTCATCGATAACCGGTATAGGAACAGAAATAAAGACAGTTGTGCCTTCTCTTTCTTTACTTTTTAGCCAAATCTTACCTTGATGAAGTTCTACTATTCTTTTAGAAATAGCAAGACCTATTCCAAGTCCACCACTTCTAAATTCTAAAAAACCGGAACGATGAGAATATATGTCCCCAATCTCATAAAAAGCTTTAAAGACATTGTCGTGTTCGTGTTCAGGTATTCCGATGCCATTATCTTGAATATAGATTATAATTGAGTCTTTTGAAGTCGTAATGTTTGTGTCTTTATCTATTTCATCTATCTTCTCATGAGGAAATGTAGCCTTTCTTGCACCTAAAGTAATAGAGCCGTAGTCAGCAGTAAATCTAATTGCATTCATCATAATGTTTAATATCATAATATGAAAAGATTGCCAATCTATTTCTACAAGAGGAAGTTCTTCCTCAATTTCTAAATTTAAACGCATTTTTCTTTGTTTGCTTAATAATTCAGCTTCATAATAGATACCCTTTAGTGTTTCAGTTAAGTCATATTTTTCGAGTTTTAATTTTGTACTTGAGTTGTATCTATTTAAACTCATAATGTCTTGTATCGTAGCAATGAGTTTTTTGGTGCTTTTGTCAACTTTGAGTAATAAATCTGAGGTTTCAATGTCAATCGGATCAACATTCTTTTTAAGTCTTTGAATATATCCTTGAAGTGTGATAAGAGGCGTATTAAGCTCATGAGAAACTACTGAGATGAAATCATTTTTCATAGAGTCTAAAGTGTGTAATTCCCAGTTTTTTGTCATTAATGATTGGTAAGTTTTTGCATTGTTTAATGCAAGACTAACTTGCATTAAAAACATATTCATCATATCATTTCTAATTTTTAAATTAGATTTTTTTTCACCGAGATTATCTAAATATAGCAATGCATATATTTCATTATCAATGATAATTGGTGCACAATATAATGAATTAGCTTGATTATCAAGTGTAGTATAAGAATGTTTTGTGTAAAAACTATTTAATTCTCCTTTATCATTAATATTACTTTTTAAATATAGATTACCTATATCTTCATTTTGTTCATAATTATCAAGATTTATTTTTTTTACTTCATCTAAATAATTTGTTATAAAAACAGGATGTTTTGTAGTTTGTACTTCACTAACTGTTGTTTTGGAGAAATTTGAAGCATTGTTTAAAACTTGATTTTCATCATCTAAAGCGACTGAGAAATAGTAGTTTCCGGATTTATCTTTTTTTATTAAAAAGCCTCTTTTTGCATTTGATATATTGATTATTTCTTTTACTAATTCATATTCAATTTTTTCTAAATCATACTCTTTCATCATCTTAGAGGTGACTTCCATTAATTTTCTCATTAACTCTACTTTTTGATTGACTTCATCAAACTCTGATAATCTAATTAACATAGTAGATAAATGATAACTAAATTGGTGTACCATTTTGATTTCAGAAGTAGAAAACGGCATTTCGCCGGCATCTTGAATAATTAAAAAACCAATCTTTGAAGTCTTAAGTAAAATAGGAGAAATAAGTGTATGTTTGCTATTGTGCTTCAGTGAAATTGTTTTATCGTTTTCGATAGATTTTCTTATCAGTTCTAACATTTGAGAGTTTTCAATAGATTCTGAGTCAAAATTTTCTTGTAAGTAGATAGAATAATTACTTAAAAAATATGAGGAAGGAGTAGATTGTAATTCAGTTTTTGTTGATTCTTCAAGAAGTTTATTGGTTTGAGGATTGTCTTGAGTGTTTTTATTATTTTGAGTTTTAGGATTGGCGATATTATTGGTATTAATGATTATAATTGCATAAGAGAATGGACAAAAATAATCAGATATTTTTTTATTCAAGAAAAATTTGATTCTTTCTGTATCTTCAAGGCGTAATAAAGGTAGTATTTGTTTATTCCATTCAGAAGATTTAATATTAGATCTTAGAACAATAGTGCAGAGGTGTACATTTTTAAAATCATTAATATTCGCTTTTTTTCGTTTGATGTATATCTTTTGTTCGTATTCAGGTAATTGTTTTACTGATTCATAAACTTTTTCTTGGTATGTTTTGAAATATGATAGGGCAAACTGGTTAGAATTTAAAGACTTATAGATTTCTACAAGTATAGCATAAATTTCAATTTCTAATAAGAAATAATGATTATTTTTTACTATAGGCAGCAAGTTATGAACTTCTCTTAAGATTTTTCTTAAAGGTATGTCTTTATTTAACAAGTTGATTTTGATGGTGGTTATATCTTTAACAATTTTCCAGTAAAAATAACTATAGCTATTTATTAAAAATTCTGCTTTACTGATATGTTCCATAGCTTTTAAGATTGAATTATTTAATGTATGACAAACAGCAATGTTTAAATATATGATAGATAAGGCATAAAAGCTTGAAGATTTCTCAGCAAAATCTAAGGCTAATTTAAAATTTTCTATTGCAGTATCATAATCATTTTTTAGAATGGATATCATTGCTAATAATTGATAATAAAAGTCTTCATCTTGGGTTTGAGAAAAATTTATGTCTTTGTATAGGATGTATTCAAGTTTTTCTATATCTCCTATTTCAAAAAGGAAAAATAAATAACTCTTAATCAATGGATTAATTTGTGTAAAGAATAGTTTATTTGATGTTTCTTCTTTTTTGTTATTTGTTTTTGAAGAAGATATTCCCCATAATAATAAGTCCGGGAAATCACTTTTAATAAAATTATAAAAGTGATGAAAGCCATAGATTTTATTTTTGGCTAATGCCAGATTGTTATTAATAGCTTGATTCAGTGATTGATGTTCTATTTCAGAAATAATTTTTTTTGCTTCGATTAGGTTATGTTCTGCTTCAGTAAATTTGCCTAATTTAATATTGCTTTCACCATAATTTACATAAGCTAAGCACAAGCTTCTCTTGTTCCCAATTTTTCTGGAAATATTCTCTGCTTTTTTGAAATTTTCAAGAGCATTGATAGTATCACCTTGTCGTAATGACATATCTCCTATATTGTTATATAAAGTACCTAAGAGTCTATCGTAATTAATCTTTTCCCATTCTTTCTTACAACTTAAAAATAATTGTTGTGCTTCTGCATACATTTTATATCTACAGTATATGATACCTAAATTGTTGTATAATGAGCCTAAACTTCCCGGGGTGATATGATGTGTTGGGAAGGTATTTATAGGGGTTTTGTAAGAGTCATCATTATTTAATACTTTATTGATAGAGTCTTCATACCAAACAATCGCTTCTTCGTCTTTTCCAAGATTTGTTAAGTACATACCGTAACGATCAAAATATTTAATTTCTAAATCTTTGTCTATGGTGATATTTGATAATCGATCAAATAGGTTTTTTGCTGAGTCAAATTGTCCTAAAACAATGTATATAACTGATAAATCTGTTAACAGTCTTATTTGTTGTCTGCCTGTAATTGCTAAGGGTAATGCTTGACGTAGTTGAGTTTCAGCTAAAGTAAATCTTTCACTTCTGAAATATAAAGATGAATATGCGTAATGCCATTCAAATAAGTCTTCTCGAGGTGTTATTCTTTTTAAAAGCTTAAAGGCTTCATCTATTCTTCCTGTCAGGTCAGTTTTTTCAATAAACAATAGAAGGTCTGTTCTGATATTGAATTCTGCTACTTCAATTTCTGGAGTAAAATCAAGTAATAATATTTTACAAATTTCATCAAAAGCATTTATCTGGTCATATCTATTGCTGTACAATTGAAACAGTTTCATTCTATATTTGCGGATAGAAACGTAATTATTACCCATTTCAGAGTTTTTGATAATCCCTTTACAAATAGGTATGTCGAGTACGGAATCAATAGAATAAGATATAGGGTTTATCAGGTTAAATTGATTATCTTTGCTTGGGTTTAATTTGTCACTATTATCATAGTAATTGACTAATTTTTCTGAAATCTTGATTTTTTCATTTTTACTACATTCTCTTAGTAGTCTTTGTTTTACCTCAGGGAAGGTAAAGTCATAAATTATAATATTATGACTGTTTGATTTTTCAATAATATTATCTGTATGCTTGTGACTAATCTTGTGTGATTCTGTATTTACGGTTTTTTCGATTAAGATTTCATTATTAATTGAATTTTGTAGTATATTAAATAGAGTTTTTTGGTTAATTTTAAGGATTTCAGAAATTAATTCTTTTGTTATTGGAGTTTGTATTACAGAAAGTTTTTGTAAGTATTTATAAGTATCTAATTCTAAATGGCTCATCCTGTTATAAATAGAATGGATTAAATGTTCAGGTAAGATGTAATTATCGAAATCTATATTAAAGTTTAGTTGTTTGTTTTTAAGTAATAGTTTTTTTTCAAGTAGATCAATTAAAATTTCTCTTATAAAAAAGGGGTTTCCTGAGGAACGGTATTGAATATGATTTATGAATTCTTCGGGTGGATTAACATTTAGGAGATTTTGAATATAATTTTTAATTTCTTCAAAGTTTAAGGGAGACACTTTTATATGGACACTATGAATTAAGCCTTTAATTACAGTTGGGTCATTAACACTTATGATAATTAACATTGGTTTGTCAGAAACTAAAGATGATATATAATTAACAAATTCAATAGATTCTGTAGTAAGATATTGACCGGCTCTAATGATGAATATTAGAGGTTTTTCTTGAGATAAAATAGTTAAAAAGCTTTTTGCGGATTCGTAATCATTTTGGCTTTTTGTTAAATCTTCTGATAATGTATTAGCGATTTCTTCTGATTCTTCAAGGAATTTTTTAAATCTAATCGAAATATTTTCAAAGATTGTATTTTTTCTTTCATTGTTGAGAGTTGATGAGCTGAATTCTTTTATCAATGCAAAGAATGGGTCTTTATGAATAGCAGAACAAGTATAGTCAAAGATATAAAATTGATTGGTAAAGAAATGATATTTAAATAATGTTAATAAATCATCTTTTCCAATACCATCTCCACCGATAAGGGTTATGACTTTTCCGTTACCCGAAGTCATATTTGGGACATAATCAGTTAACTGGTGAGCGTAATTAGCTCTAACAATATAAGAGTTTAATTTTACGGATTGTACTAAGGTTGTACGGTGAGAAAAGCTATAGTTTTTGTTTTGAATTTTATTGATAAAAGCAATGATTGATTGAGCATCACGAAATCTTTCTTGAGGGTTTTTTTCTAAGAGTTTCATCACAAATTTATCTAAGGAAATTGGGATTTCAGGGTTTATTTCTCGTGTGAATTTTGGGAAAAAGTTTTTTTGATTTCCTGAAATTACAGCAGTGATTTGTTCCACTGAAAAAGGTAAATTACCTGTTATTATTTTATATATTGTAACGCCGAGAGAGTAGAAATCACTTTGTGGATTTGCATCTTTACCGGAATATAATTCAGGTGCCATAAAGGGTAGGGTTCCACTGATAGTTTGTTGATTTTTATCTGTATCAATTTTATTGAATCCATAATCTACCAGTTTTACTTCTATGTTATTATCTTTAATTTTATATAAAATATTGCTTGGTTTGATATCTTTATGGAAAATTTTTTGTAAATGCAGGGCATGAAGTGCGTAAACAATTTGGACAATCATATCATAAAGTAGATCGATTTTATTTAATTTAAATTTATAGTTATGTAGGTTTTTACCGTCGTAATAATCACTGACGCAATAAATATGTTTACCCATATTTCCAAAAGTAATTACCGGCACGAGATTAGGGTGTTCAAGACTTGTTATGTGATGCATATCTTCTGCAGTGAATTTCTCATAGAGGGTGTGAGCGTCTAAGTGTTGGAATAATTTTAAAGTGCGTAAATTTCCTGTACGGCTGTCAACTACCTTATATACAGTAGCCCAAACTCCTGTGCCAAGTTGTTCTAACACTTTATATCTGGAATCAATTATCATTATTCCTCCTTTTGACACTCTAAAATAATATTAGTCATTGTCAAGATAAAAATTTGTATAATTAATTGTATAAGAAATGCTCATTAATTACTTTAGTTAGTTAATATGATTCAAAATATATAATTAAATAAACTCATAAAATAATGTGCAGATATACCTGCACATAAGCCTCCGATAGTATGAGAAATTAGAGCTTTTGATGTTAATTCTCTGAAATTAAGTGTGTCTAACATAGCTGTATGAGTACTTAAATATCCGCTCCAACACATCCCCATTGCTGTAAAGACAGCAACTTCATTTGCTCCTACTAAACCTTGTTCAATAAATTTTGGTACTAAGGATAAAGCAGCACCAACTGCCCCAAGAGAAGTAATGGGAAAGGAGATTAATTCTGCATTATTAAATCCAAATAAGACTTTGAAGATACCGGTTACGTAAGAACCAAGTTTAGGTAATAGGGGAACTCCTTCGTAAGCTAATCCTTGATATCCAATTGTCGGGTCGAGTTTGCCAAAGGTTAGAAGCATAATGACTGAGGATATGATAAGTACTCCGGGGATAATAGCCAATCCTAAGTTAACTCCTTGTTTACCTCCATCTAAGATAGCATTTAGTATTCTCATAAACACACTTCCTTGAGAATCAAATTTAATATTGGATTCCAAATCTTTATAAATAATAACATCTTCTTTGGGGAAATAGTCTTTAACAAAAAATTGCATCAGTCTGGTAGAAATAATTGCACCAACTATTGCACCTAAGAGACCTATTAGAGATGCCTCAAAAAAGCCTTTACCTATCATAAAGGTAATTACGATTAACCCCATCCCAAAGGCTGTTCCGAAGTTGGTTAAAGATACTAATTGGTATTTTTTAAAATAAGAAGTAAAGTTTTTGTCATTAGCTAAACTGATAATGGCAGGATTGTCTGATAAAAAGGTCATTAGTCCGCCCATTGCCGCAACTCCGGGTAGGTTAAATAGTGGTCTCATTAAGGGAGCTAAGATATATTCGAGAAGTCTCACTATGCCGAACTCAATTAATAATTTTCCTAAGGCACCTGCTAAGACAGTTATTGCCATTAAGTAAAATACAGTATTGAGTAATAAATCATGAGCTGTATTCATTATTGTTGAAAGTAGGTTTTTTGTCCCCATAATATGGCTCATATAAACAAAAAATCCGATAAATATAATTAAGAATACAATGGCTTCAAATCTACGTCTATTTAAGTATCTCACTTATCCTCCGTAATATTAATATTTTTATATTAGCATTGATTTGTAAGCAAATACTTTTGTCAAGAGAAAGGGGTAAGTTATTTTTTATTTTAATTAACTGACTGTTAGTAAATGTTTTAATTGATAGTTGTTTTAGAATGATTCTCCAAATTTTAAATATATCTGTTTGCCCTCATTACTAAAACCTACATCTGCTCTAACATTAAGTCTTCTATTTGTGTCTAAAGCAAAGCGAAAGCCAAATCCACCTGTGATATGAAGATTATGTTTGTTTATGTCTTTGTATTTTTTGAAAGAATTCCCTGCTGAACAAAAGAGAACAGGAGAGACTCTCCATAAGATTATTGGTGCTCTGTATTCGGATTGAATTCCAATGAAATGTTTTTCTATAAATCTGCCTGTGGAGTAACCTCTCATTATATAAGCACCACCTTGTTCGCTGAGGTAATGAAAAGGGATGTTTTTGAAGTTATTATCTACAACTATTTGATTTGCAATTATATGTTTATCTATCGAAAAGAAGTATTGAAATTCTTGTGAAAGGGTATAAAAATTATAATCGGAAATGAAGTTTTTACTATATATCATAAATTGATTTTTATAATAGTATCCTTTAGTCGGGAAAGTGTTTTTGTCTTTTTTATTAATAACCAGTTTTGAACCCAGTCCTAAGGTTCTGTAGAAATTTTTATATCCATTATATGTAAAATTTTCTATAATATCATTATTAAATTCATTATGAAATCCTGAAAAATCACAGGCTATTCCTAATGATATATTATTAGAAAAAATTTGATTCCAATCTCCTTTTAGTCTGTAATAATTTTTTTGAATCTCTATTTTATTGTTTTTGTCTGTGTTAGGACCTATGCCGTAAAAGCTTTGAGGGCGTGATTTATACTTTGCTTCAAAATTGATTAATTGATTGTTTTTTCTTAGTGGAATTGTTGAAGAGACAGAAAGTTCTTTTTCATTTTCTTGAGAATAGAAAGTATCTAATCTTAAGTCAAAAGTGTTGATAATATACGGTTTTGTTTTTTCTATCAGGATAAGATTTATACCTAAACCGATACCGGTTTCAGAGCTATATGAACCATAAGGAGCACCTGTAATGCCTATTTGAAGTGAATCCTTAACATTGAAATAATAAATAAAATCCATAGAATATAAAGTAATATTTGAGAGTATAAATAATAGAAAAAAATAATATTTTTTCATTTATGATTTTAATGATTTATTATTAGCGTAAAGGTTTGTATCTCTTTTAAAATTAAGTATTTGCTTGAGTATCTTTTCCATTATTGTATTTGATAAATGAAGTTTACTATTGTCTTTATTAAGTATGATTGAAAAGGCAACAAGTTCTTTGTCTTTTGTGTATGTATAGCCTGAAAGTGAACGGACACCGTTAATAGTTCCTGTTTTTGCAAAGATTTTTTTGCGTAATCCATTATATCCAAATTGACATTCTAATGTGCCATCAACTCCACTGATAGGTAAAGATTTAAAATAATTTTGATAATCATTGCTTTCGTGCATAATCTTTAAAACTGATGTTAATATATTTGCAGTGCATAGATTATAAGATGAGAGTCCTGAACCATCGAACATTTTTAAATTTAGGACGTTAACATTATTATCTATAAGCCATTGTTTGATAATGTTTTCAGATTGTAAAGTGTTATCTATTTGGTCTCCAATGGTTAAGAATACTTGATTTGCCATAAAGTTATTGCTATTTTTATTTATTTCATAAATAACAGTTGATAAGGGGAGAGAGTTATGTTCAAACAAGAATTCTATTTGATTAAGTACCATATCTGTTTCGGTAAAATGTTTATAGTCTATTGTGCCAAAAATCTTAATCTTTTGATTTTCAAGGTTTGTTTTAAATAATTGTAGAGAGTATAATTCAGGGATTGGTAACGAAAGTGATCTATATTGAGTTCGACTTTTGTCATATATTCTGCCGCCTACAATAAGTTTATTTTCAGTTGGGTAAGTTTGAAAATCAAAGTATTGTAATCTTTTATTTTTAGTAATGACGGTTTTATTTATCAAGTCTAAGCCTTTATTTGATGGATATATCGTTACTAATGCGTTGGCGTGTTCTTTTTTTGGGGTAATTCTGACTTGAATACTATTGTCATTAAAAGCAATTGCTGATGGGTAGGCACTGTAAGTATGTAATCTATCTTCTTCTTCCCATCCGAAACCTAATTTTAAGTCATTTAAAGAACCGGGGTCAACATAAATATTTCCTGTTATATGTTGGATGCCGTATGATTTCAAAGAGTCTGCAAAGTTTTTAAATGTTAGATGGATAATATTTCTTTTAAAGCTATCATTCCAAGTAGGATCTCCTTGAACTTTCACATACAAATCTCCCTGTAAAATCCCATCATAAACTTGACCCGATTTGTAAAAGGATGTAGTCCAACGAAAATCTTTGTTTAGAAGATTATATGCTGCAGCAGTTGTAACTAGTTTCATATTAGATGCCGGTATCATTGCAATATCAGCATTTTTTTCATAAAGTTTTTGGTTAGAATCAAGAGAAACAATGCTTATTCCGCTAAGGCAATTATAATAATTATATTCATTGATGATATTATCAATATTTTGTCTTAATTTATGAATGTCTTTACTTATAGGAAGAATATTTTCAGTTTGTGGGGTAGGTATGTTTGCTTGTTTTTCATAATCAAAACTTGAAGTAAGTAAGATTATGCACGTAAGTCCAATGCTAACTTTTAATAATCTTATTATAGTATTTTTAATTGTAAAAATCATATTTTATTTTAACCTGTTTATTTAGATATTTAATTTATTTAGATAATTATTTTTAAAAAACCGCCAAAATACTACAGGGTATTCAATGGTAAGGTTTTGTTGCTTATTCCAGCCTTTTTCAATAAAGATTAGGGATACTTTTACATAAAAGATTTGTTCCAAATCTGCTAAATTTGGGTTAGGGTTGCTTGTGTAGATAATATGTCCGTCAGCATCTTCACCTGATTTAATGTAATAAGTAAAAATGTTAGATTCTTTAATCTGAAAAGGTAAAGAATTAAAGACTTCTACGCTATCTGATAAAACTGATATATATGTTTGTTCTAGGCTATTTTGAACAGCTGTAATCGTATATTGAGTAAAAACAGTATCTGCATAAGATGGTTTTGTGAAAAATGTAAATTCATTTTCTTTTGCTGTACTAATTATTTGGTCAGTACTTTTAAGGTTTCTTCCAACAGATTCAAGATAAGTTAAGTCAATAAATTCTGTTATTTCATTACCGACGGTATTTAAAGATAATAGGGTTTGAATATTATAATTCATTTGTTGAATATTAAATATAGAATTAACTATTGTTATGATCACCATTGTTCCGGCAATAATCGCTCCGATTATATCAAGTAAAACTATCATTTATTATAATCCGCTTAATGTCATATCGCTAAAAACTTTGATATAAGAGCCGAGAAATAGCGAATCACTTTTTACTGTAGTGCTGATTTCTACTGTTAATTTTTGATGGTCACTTGTTCCTGAAATATCTTCAGTGTTGCCTGATTGATCACAGTATTCAGAGATGATAGAGTATTTATAATCAGTATCTAAGTAATCAATATCAAGAGTATTGGTAGCATCGTAAAATTGCTTGGTCTTATATTTTTCATAGAGTTCTTCAAAACTTGTTTGGTCGCTTACCATTTCTATTTCAAATTGTTGAAAGATATAATCAGATATTTTAATCGCTTGAGTGTAAAATAGTTTACTCTCAGCTAAATCTATTTGAAAAAACATATTATTATAAATTGTGATAATTAGTGTAGAAAATAACACCACAGCAAGCAATACCATTAACATTTGTCCCATACTCATAATTAATCTTCCGACGTATTATAAATTATCTCTTCAAGAGATGTAATACCGTTTCTAATCCTATCAATACCGGAATCTTTTAGAGAAAGCATTCCTTGTGATTCTGCGATAATTCTAACCTTTTCTTCGTCAATTTCACTGGATGATTCTAAGATTGCTTTTTTAATTTCAGGTGAAAAATAAAGAGCTTCGCAAATATTGGTTCTGCCTTTATATCCATTTGTGCATTTTTTACATCCCGGTCCTGCTTCAAAGATATTGCCGTTATCAATGTCTGTTTGAGTAAGTCCAAAATTAAGTGCTAAATCATATTTTTCTTTTGATAAGGGTTTTTTACATTCCGGGCAAAGCTTTCTAACTAATCTTTGAGCTATGACGATGTTGATTACATTTGCTAATAAAAATGGTTCTACACCCATTTTAAACAATCTGGAAATGGTCGAAGGTGCATCATTTGTATGAAGAGTCGATAAGGTAAGATGTCCTGTGTTTGAAAGTTTGATTGCTATGTCGGCAGTTATTTTATCTCTTATCTCGCCGACTAAGACAACGTCAGGATCGTGCCTAAGAATAGAACGTATAGCTTGATCAAAACTTAATTTATGACTAATTTTTATTTGTCTAGCTCCATTGATGACATATTCAACCGGGTCTTCGCAAGTTAATACATTTTTTGATGGATCAGCTACGTGATGTAAAGCTGCCATTAAGGTAGTACTTTTACCACTTCCGGTTGGACCGGTAACTAAAACCATACCTTTTGAGTGTGATAATGATTTAAAGAAATCTTTTTCTGCTTTCTCTTGAAATCCTAAGGCTTTTAAGTCCGTTATTACGTTTCTGTCATCAATTACTCTGATAACTATGCTTTCGTAGCGTCTTTCATACTCTGCTGAAGTAATTGGTAATATTGAAACACGAAATCTAATCAAATGCCCGTCAACAGTTCTTTGGGCAAATCCGTCTTGGGCTGTATCACGTTCAAATCTGTCAACTCCGACAGAACGGTCTTTCACTACCGCAGCCATAGCTTCAGGTGATGTATGTTCTTGTCTGTGCCATAAACTTAATTTACCGTCAATTCTGAAATGAAATTCTACTGCATTTTTTTTGTAAGGAATTATGTGAATATCACTTGCTTTTTTACGTGCAGCTTCTATCAAACAGCCTTCAAAAAGGTTTATTAATAAACTTTTATTTATTTCTTCATCAATAGCATTTTCATTTAATGAATCATCAGCGTCAATTTCATCAGATATTGGATTGTCAACTTCTTGTAATAATTCTAAAAACTCATTTTTTTGTGGAGAAATTAATTGTATCAATTCCTCTAAAACCTTTTTTTGACAATAAACAATTTCATATCGTTTAAACTCTGTGTTGGCAGGTATCTTCTCTATTACTTTATTTGTAACATCTGACGCCAAAATTATCAAGGTTGTTCTGACACCCAATTGCACTTGAAATGGTAATACATTATTAAAAAATAACTCTTTTTTTAAATTCTCATCAAATTTTGCTAATATATCTTTTGAGTGTTTTATCTGTGAATTGTCAAGCTTGGATGGTGAAATAGTTATTGATCTAAATGCGTATATTTCAGCTAACGTACTGAAAACTAAATGATGATCAATATCAAAATCATTTACTAATATATCGCCAAGCTTTCTCCCATTGGGTGCTTCTTGTTGTTGCCTTTCTAAGGCTTGATTTAATATTTGTTCGTCAATTATGTCTTTTTTTAATAATACTTGTCCCAATCTTGACTTATCTAACAATCTTACCACCTTGCTTTTTTTTCGAGGTTATTATTTGAAAAGTATGTAAATTTGGCAAGTTTTTTTTTAAATATTTAAATATTTGCAAAAATTTCTTGACTAAAATTATTAGCAAACTAAATTGGTGTTTGCTAAAAATGAAATTAGCCTTATATTATTAAAAGTAAAAATTAAAAAATTATGGAGGTATCAGATGAAAATTCAACCTATTGAAGACAGAGTTCTTATCGAACTTAAGGATGATGTTGTAGAAAAAAATGTTGGAGGAATTATTATTCCTGACACTGCTAAAGATAAACCAAATATCGGTGAAGTCGTTGCTGTCGGTACTGACGAAGATTTGAAAAAGATTATTAAAGTTGGTGACAAAGTTATCTATGCAAAATATAGTGGTACTGAAATTGAAGTTGATGGTAAAAAATATCTTATCGTTACCAAAAACGATATCTTGGCAGTTGTAGCATAATCTAACATTGATGTGTTTTAAGCAGGGTTTTTACCCTGCTTTTTTTGATGTGCGAGCATCTTTAATACAAGGGACCTCCAAGATGCTTTTTTCCATCCTGGAGGTCCCTTGTATGATAGTTTAATTTTAGCTGCTTTTTATGGGCATTTATATGGCTTCCTTTAAGATTTCAAAATTTTTATTGACATTTTTTTGATAGTCAATTAATCAACGTGAATAGAATTAATTTATTTAAAGGATAGCTTATGAAAAAGATTGTTTTAGCTCTTTTATTATGTATGACAACAGCTTTATTTGCTGATTTTATAATACCTTTTGATGATCCGATTTATGAATTTTTGGAGATGACTAATACCTTGAAGATGAGTTCGTTAAATCATTTTCAATATCCTTTATATCATAGTGAAGTAATGGATGCCTTGAAAGAAATTTCTAATCTTAGGAATAGAGGTTTTTATAAAAAACAAGCAATTTATCATTATGAGCGATTAAATATGAATTATCCGGATGGTACTCAATTTGCAGTAGTACCACCCAAAAAAACTATAGACAGTATAGGTAATTTATTTAAACCGCATAGTAATCAATTTCGCTTGGTAACTATTACAGATCCGGATACTGAAACAAAATCTTTTTTTAATCTGTTTACCTTAGATTCTGATGATACTAATTTATTTATTTCCGGTATGTTAGGTTATCAATATGATATTAAGAAAGATGATAATAATGATAATCGTACTCGCAAGTATTACGGGATAGAAAGTGGTGGTAATTTTGCAGATAATTTTGGTTATTATTTGAGATTTCGTAAAGGACATTATACGGGAGATGAAGACTTTATAGTTGAAAATCCATTTATTTCTACAATGGGAGATAGTGAATATAGTGATGATGGTAAGTTTTATCAAGTAGATTTGATCTCAGAGCTCGACTTTAAAAATGAATATTTAAATTTATCTGTTGGATATGGAAGCTTTGAAATTGGCAGGTCTATAACCTCATCAATTATTTTGAATAACGAAGTTACTCCATACGGTTATTTTAAAATGAACAAAAGATTTGGTATCTTAGAGTATAATGGAATTACTACACAACTTACTCCGGATGAACTTAAAAACGATTCTGATTATCAACCTAAATCAATGGCTACTCAAACCATTTCATTGCATACTTCAAATATTTCATTTGGGTTAGGCAATACAATAATTTATGGAGACAGGACTATAGATTTAGCATATTCAAGTCCTCTTGCAATTTATAAGATAATGGATAATAAATATCATGGACGTGATAATGGTTTGTTCTTTGGTTTTGGTGAAATTCGTCCGTTAAGTGGAGTATTATTATATGGGAATTTTTTATTTGATGATATCAGAAATGATAGACTTAAAACAAGTAAATGGATGAGTTATCTTGCTTTACAGGGTGGAGTTATTTATCAAGATTCTAATATCCCTTTAGAAGTCGCAACTGAAGTTACTGCAGTTGGGCCAAGTACTTATCAACATAAATCAAAGTCTTTGACTTATATGCACGATGATATGCTATTAGGTGCTCAATATGGTTCTAATTATTTGAGCTTTGCAAATAGATTGAGAATGAGTTTTTCGCAATTTTCATTTAGTTTTTTGTATGAAAACATACAGCAAGGTAGTATTGGTATTCATCCGAGCTCGGGCGGGGGAGAAAGAAAATTTTTAGATGAGTATATTACAAGATATCAATATTTGACTTCTCAATTAAATTTAAGATTGATTCCCGAATTATTTATTTTTGTTAAACATCAATATAATATATTGGAAGATAACGAATTACAGTATTTTTATACCGGGGCTGAATTTAAGTATTAAAAAAATACAAAAAAAAGCTTTACAAATTAATATATTTTATTTCTAATAGCATTCGGAGGCAAAAGATGGTTAGATTTAAGTGGTTTGGTCACTCAATGTGGAGTATAGAAACTGAAGAAAAAAGAATTATAATTGATCCCTTTTCAGATATTGGATATAAATTACCTACTAATTTGACTGCTGATATAGTTATATCTTCTCATGATCATCACGATCATAATAATTTTAAATTATTTTTACCTCCTTTTCAAAAAATTACTCAAATTGGGACTTATCAGATTCAAGATATTAGAATTAAATTAATTGAGGCAAGTCATGGTAGATTTAACGGTAAAAATCTTGGAGATATCTATATGAGTCTTATTTTTGTTGATGGTATTTCAGTACTTCATTGTGGAGATCTTGGCGTGATTCCAAACGAAGAAACTATTGCCGATATAGCTGATATTGATGTGCTTATGGTACCTATTGGTGGTAATTATACCCTTAATGCTCAAACTGCTTATGATTTTATTTCACTTATTAAACCTAAATATGTTTTCCCTATGCATTATAAAACTTCAAAAATTGAGATTGACATAGAACCAATTGATGACTTTAAATCTATAGTTCCAAACTTAGAAGAAATTGACTCAAATGTATTTAATTTAGATAAAAAAGACTTGACAGAAGCAAATACAAGATTTATTAAATTAAATTATGAATAAGATGTTGACCTTTACAAAAAAGAATTCTCAATTTAATCTTTATACTAAAAAGATTTTTGCTTTTTTATTAACAATTTCAAGTATTGTATTGACATTGTATCTTTTTTTATCGATTATGTTTTTTCACGAATTTAGTTTTATAAATCTTATCAATGAAAGAAAAGAAACCTTTGACCTTGATAAAAAAGTTGTCAATATCAATAAAGAAAACGACCGCTATATTGAAGAAAATAAAAAATTAAAGGATGACCCTTTCTTTATCGAATCTATTGCTCGAAAAGATTATCTTATGGTTAAAGAAGGTGAACAAGTCTATATCTTTAAATCAGATAAATAAAAGCTATGTTCTATAAGCATCCTTGCTTGTAGGAAAAAATTATATTCTACAAATATATTTCAATATTCATAGTTCGAATTTTAACCCGACGGATAACTGATTGCCTCATAACTCTTTTTTCTGATTGTTGCAACTATGCAAATAAAAAGCTTGACAGAATTGTTAAATATATTATTTTTAGTTTTTAGCATAGGAGGAGAGATGAAAAAAATAAGTTTTGGTCAGAGATTAAAGAGTTTTCGTAAGGCTTTAGGGATAAATATTACTCAAATGTCAGATACTTTAGGAATGGTTAAATCTAACATTTCCAGGTATGAACGTGATTTAAATAAACCCACAGTACAATTTTTAGAGTTACTTTTAAAACATTATCGTATAAATCTTAATTGGTTATTTGGTGAGGAGACAGAAATGTTTTTAGTTGATAAACAAGAGATTAAACTGTCAGAGATGTCACATAACGAAGTTAAAAAATTAAATATCCCAAAAGAGAAAGTATATGATTTCCCACAAGTACAATATACAAGTTTTGGAGTGCCGGTTTTTAATGGTGAATTAGAAGATAATGCAGAGCATTTATTGCCTGTTTACGGAGAAATTAGTGCCGGAGAACCTTTAGAAATTAAAGACCAAGAACCATATAATTTTGTTCCTTTTCCCATTAATAAGCCAAATATGAATATGGATGATTATCTTGTTTTTAAGGTAAACGGTCTTAGTATGTATCCGGAAATTATGCACCAAGATATTGTTTTTATTAAAAAGAATAATAACTGGTTTGAACTTAATGGTAAGATTGTAGCAGTAAATATTCAAGGTGAGATGACTTTAAAGAGGCTTATGTTTACTGAAGAAACAAGAGAAATCATATTTAAATCATTGAATCGTAGTTTTGCTGATATTAAAGTAGATTTTCAACAGATGGATTCAACCTATTTAGTAGGTGAATTAATTGCAATAAGACGCATACCTGCAAAATAAGCTTTTTTCCTTTGACAAATATTTTGTTATTTAATTTATTGTTTACACAATATTTATGAAGGGAATTTGACATATTGGGTGAAATCAAGATAAGTAATGTTACTAAAAAGTTTGATGATTTTGTTGCTGTTGATAATGTAAGTCTTACAATTGAAAATGGAGCTTTGTTTTCATTTTTAGGCCCGAGTGGTTGTGGTAAGACAACAATATTGCGTATGATAGCAGGTTTTGAAACTCCGACCGAAGGGAGAATATTTATTGAAAATCAGGATATTACCGATTTACCTCCCTATAAAAGACCTGTAAATACAATATTTCAAAATTATTCTTTGTTCCCGCATATGACAATATTTGAAAATATTGCTTTTGGGCTTAAACTTAAAAAAACACCTAAACATATTATTACAGAAAAGGTAAACGATATTCTTAAGATAGTTCAAATGGAAATACATAAAAATAAATATCCTAATCAGATTAGCGGGGGACAAAAACAACGTATCGCCATCGCAAGAGCTCTAATAAATGAACCAAAAGTGCTTTTATTGGATGAGCCTGTTGCTGCTTTAGATTTGAAATTAAGGCAACATATGATAATTGAATTAATGAATATTCACGATTTATTTGGTATCACATTTATCTATGTTACTCATGATCAAAGTGAAGCAATGAGCTTGTCTGACAAGATTGCTATTATTAATCAAGGAAAGATAGTTCAGGTAGGCAATCCTGATGATATATATGAGAGACCAAATTCAGTATTTTCTGCATATTTTATTGGAGATACTAATTTAATCTCCGGTAAAGTAGTCGGAATTGAAGATGATTTTATCGAAGTTGAAACTAATTTATTAAAAAATAATGAAAAAATAGTTTTAGATAGTGCTACAAATTGTGATGTTGAGATTGGTGAAGATATAACTCTCTCGCTTAGACCTGAAAAGATAGCAGTTTCACGAAGAGCTCCGAAGTCTCAATCTGATTTTAATATTCTTAAAGGTATTATTGAAGATATACTTTATCTTGGTACACATACTCAATATATTATAAAAGTAGGTAGTCAGAATTTTAAGGTTTTTAGTCAACATAAAAGAGTTTATTTTGATGATACAGCACTCGATTGGGAAGAAGAAGTTTTCTTGTTTTGGCATGATACTGATACTTATGTAATTAAAGAAACTTGTACGGATACAAAAAATATTAATGAATAACGAATTAAGAGCTCAAAGAAAAAAAGAAATCAGCAGTTGGATTTTATCCTTACCCGCATTGATTTGGTTATTAGTTTTTTTCTTGATACCGTATTTTATTATTTTGTTATATAGTTTTTTTGAATCGGGTATTTATGATGTTGAACCGATTTTAACTCTCTCAGCGTATAAAGAAGTTTTAACTAAACCTTATATTTCATCTTTTTATCTTTCAATCAAATTGGCTTTTTATACAACTGTAATATGTCTAATAGCAGGTTATCCTGTAGCTTATGTTATTGCAAGAGCTTCAGAAAAATATAAGAACCTTTTAATAATATTGATTGTTATACCGTTTTGGACAAATTTTGTGATAAGAATATTTTCTTGGAGAATATTTTTAGCTCCGGATGGTTTACTAAATACAATGTTAATCGGATTAAATTTTATTAATGATCCTATCAGACTGTTAAGGACAGATTTTGCAGTGCTTTTAGTGATGGTATATGTTTATTTGCCGTATATGATTTTACCTTTATATAGTGCAATAGAAAAGATAGATTTTAGTTTACTTGATGCAGCTATGGATTTAGGAGCAAACCCTATAAAGGCTTTTTTAAAGATTACTTTACCCTTAAGTAAACAAGGTATATTAGCCGGTACTATTTTAGTTTTTATCCCTGCATTGGGAGCTTATATTATACCTCAATTAGTTGGGAATCAAAATTCTTTATTGATAGGTCAAGTGATTACATATAAGATAAAGAATATCCCGAGAAATTGGCCTGTAGCCTCTGCATTGTCTTTCTTTTTAGTATTGCTTATTGGCGTATTTTTATTGGTATTTTATTATTTAAATAAACGAGTTAAGCAAAAAGGGATAATTATTGATGAAGAATAAATTTGGTAAATTTACAGGATTGACAACTTTTACCTTAGTATTAGTTTTTTTATATATACCTATACTTTTATTGATTATATATTCTTTTAATAATTCAAGAATAATTTCTACTTGGCGAGGATTTACCTTTAAATATTATATTGAATTGTTTCAAAATAGAGAAATTTTACTTGCTTTTAGAAATACTATGATAATAGGATGTTTAACAACTATTATTTCGACTTTGTTAGGAATAGTATCTGCATTAGCCTTGGAAAACAAAAGATTCAAAGGGATAAAGTTTTTTTCCGGTTTAATCTTTTTACCATTGGTGATGCCGGATATTTTACTTGGTATATCTTTAGCTTTATTTTTTAGTTTTTTAAAGATTGAGATGGGTATGCTAACTGTCTTAATAGCACATATAAGTTTTTGCCTTTCTTATACAATAATAGTTATACAGTCAAGACTTGAAGGTTTTGATTATTCTTTAGAAGAAGCTGCTATGGATTTAGGTGCTAATAAATGGCAAATTTTTTACAAGATAAAGTTTCCTTTGATGTTGCCGGGAATTGTTGCTGCTGCATTGTTATCATTTACATTGTCAATTGATGATTTTGTGATAACCTTTTTTACCTCAGGAAGAGGATTTAATACCTTGCCGGTTTATGTAGAAGGTGCGATAAGGCGAGGAACGATTACAACAATAAATGCTTTATCAACGTTGATGATAGTTTTTACGATTTTTCTTGCTGTTGTATCACGTAGAATAAGAAAGTATATATTATAAATTGGAGTTACTATGAGTTATGTAGTCCTTGCAAGAAAGTATAGACCTCAAACATTTAACGATGTTTATGCTCAAGATCATATAGTGAGAATTTTTAAGAATGCGATCGAAAATGATCGTATTGGTCAAGCATATCTGTTCACAGGTTCAAGGGGAGTTGGTAAGACATCAGTAGCACGTATTTTAGCAAAAAGTTTAAATTGTGAAGTAGCTAAATCAATAAATCCTTGCAATAAATGTTCTAATTGTATTGATATAACACAGAGTATTAGCCCTGATGTTGTAGAAATAGACGGTGCTTCAAATACAGGTGTTGATGATATTAGAGAATTGCAAAAGGAACTCTTTTATTCAACTTCACAATCAAGGTATAAAATAATCATAATTGATGAAGTTCATATGTTGAGTAAGAATGCTTTTAATGCCTTATTGAAAACTTTGGAAGAACCACCGGATAAGGTGTTGTTTATCTTTGCGACTACAGAGCCTCATAAGGTATTACCAACTATAGTTTCACGTTGCCAACGTTTTGATTTTAAAAGAATTCCTGTAGATGCTATTGTGAACAGATTAAAAGAAATAAGTACTCTTGAGAAGATAAATGTTGAGGAAGAAGCACTTTATGTTATAGCTCGTAAAGCAGATGGTGGTATGAGAGATGCCTTATCTTTAATGGATCAAGTAATTTCTTATGGAATGGATTTAATTACTGTTGAGCAAGTACAAAAGATTTTTGGCTTGATAGATACAGATGTATTTAATACCTTTATGCAGAGCATTGCAGATCATAATCCCGCTGTTATATTACAAAATTATTTTCAAATCTTGGATAAAGGTGTAGATATTCATGAGTTTATTAATAATTATCTTGAATATCTAAGGCAGTTTTTATTTGTTAAAATGAATCTTATTCCGGCAGATATCTCTAAAAATATGCTTAAAAGTATCCAGACTTTATGTCCAAAATTTAATGAGGATGAGATTATCTATATTATGAATTATCTTATTGAAACAAAAAATAATCTTAGAACTTCTTCATCTCCGGAAATCCTTGCTGAGCTTACTTTTGTTAAACTTGCCAGAATCTCTGAAATGAAATCTGTCAAGAAAATCCTTGATACTATTTCATCAGGAACTTTAACCTTTACAGAAATACCTAAACCTATACATAATCCTGAACAATTACAAGCTATTCAAAAACATTCCAACGCTTTACAAAAAAAGATTATTAATGAACAAATTCAACCTGAACCGGAAATTTCTGAATTAACAATTGATATTTTAAAAGATAATTGGCCTAAGATTACCAATAAACTTAAAGAAATTTATCCGGTATCTGTTACATTTTTAGAGACAGCTGAGATAGAAAAAGTACATAATAATCATATTTACATTAATTTAAAATCTGAAACCGGATTTAAAAAATTACAGGCAGAAAAAGATGTTTTTGAAGACTTTTTATCAAAGCATTTTAGACTAAGAATTATGATAACTTTTACATTTATTCCTGAAGAAAAACAACAATATTATAAGAATCCCGGTTTGCAAGATATAAAAAAAGAGTCACCAAATTTAGCAGAATTTATTGAAATGACAGACTCTCTTATTCGACAAGAATAAATGATTTCAATTATTATAAAAATATTAGTCTCATATAAGGATGGTTGCTAATTGACAGTTTTACTTTATTTTACGATAGTATATAGCTTGATATTGTTAATCTTGTTTTATGGAGTTAACAAGTCATTCCATAATAAAAAAATTAACTTAAAAATTAATAAGTTGTCAGTAGTTATTGCTGTTAAAAATGAAGAGTCTCACATATATTCTTTATTAGAATTATTAAACAATCAAAATTATCCAAAAGATTCATTTGAAGTGATTATTGCTGACGATGGGTCAAGTGATAAAACAGCAGAGATAGTGAAGCAATTTATTATTGATAAGGAAAATTTTATTTACATATATGTAAGTCAAGCTGATTTACCCAAAATTAAGGGGAAAAAGAAGGCTTTGACTTCCGGTATAAATATATCTCAATACCCGATATTGGTGTTTACCGATGCTGATTGTTTACCTGAAAAGAATTGGCTGAAGAGTATAAATCAATGCTTTAGTGAAGAAGTTGATTTTGTTGCCGGTTATTCCCCTTTAGTATTTAAAAAAAAATCTCTGTTGAATGGATTGAAAAATTTGGAGAGAAGCTCAATCTTTGCAGTGACTGCAGGTAGTTTTGGCTTGAATATCCCCCTTACTTGCACAGCGAGAAATATGGCTTACAGAAAAAGGATTTGGGATAAGGTTGATGGTTATTCCGGAATACATAATATTTTATCGGGAGATGATGATTTGATGTTGTTAAAATCACGTCATACTGTAAATAAATATTGTTTTTGTTTTGACCAAGATGCAATAGTAGATAGTGTTGAGGATAAAGATAATATACAACAAATTAATCAAGAAACAAGAAGGGCGTCAAAATTTAAATATTATCCCTTATATATTAAACTACTAACTTTATCAATTGCAATTTATTATATGTATTTATGTATTGCTTTTTGTCAAGTATTACTATCGGCATATAGTCTAAAACATTTTATTGTAAATATTTGTGTTAAACTTTTTATTGAGGCATTATTGATAGGTGGTTTTTTATGGAAAGTAAAACGTTTTGTCTTAATGAAATATTTTTTTTTGACTGAAATCTTATACATTCCATATTTTTTATATTTTGGTATCAAAGGGAGTTTGTTTAAATATAAATGGAAAAATTAATCTCAAAACAAGCTGAATTACTTAAAGCTTTTAAACAGCAAGCTATAGCTAATAATAGGCTTTGGAATGTAAATAAAGAAACAGCCTTTTTATTAAACATATTAGTCACTATTAAACAACCTAAACATATTTTGGAAATTGGTACTTCTAACGGCTACTCGACCTTTTTTTTGGCATTGGATAATAATATTCAGGTTACCACGATTGATGTTGATGAAAAGCGTCAATCTATGGCAAGAGATAATTTACAAGACTTTACCAATATTACATTTATTAAAGCTAAAGCAGAAGATATAATAGAGACACTTGATAAAAAGATAGACGTTTTGTTTATAGATGCCAATAAACCGGCATATATAAATTATCTAAAACTATGTGAACCAATTTTAAATGATCAAGCTTTGATTATTGCAGATAACATAGACTCTCATCCTGAAACAACTTCAGCTTATCACAAGTATGTTTTAAGAGATGAAAAGTATAAAACCATTCATCTCTCACTAGATGCCGGTTTATTGATTTCAATTTATAGTCAGACTTTAAATATCTAATCTCTTGAAAAGATAAGTTCACCTAATTTATAAACCTTGCTAACATTATTTGAGCCGAAATGATAAGGTATAAAGGCTATTGACGGTATATCAAGCATTACAAAGTCAGCATTCTTATCTTTTTCTAAACTACCGAAAAAGTCTTGGCGTTCGATAGCACAAGCAGCGTTAAATGTTGCTGCTGTAAGTGCTTCTGCCGGTGTCATTCCCATTTGTAAACAAGACAAGGTCATTGCAAATTGCATACTGTCGAGATTACAGCTTCCGGGGTTGTAATCGCTTGCTATTGCTACAGGTAACCCTGCGGAAATCATATCTTTAGCCCTTGCATAGGATTTACTTCTTAAACTAAAGAGGGTTCCCGGTAAAAGAGTTGCTATTACACCGGCATCTCTCATTGCTTTGATTCCTTCGTCTGAACAAGCACCAAGATGATCGGCTGAAACTGCTCCCATTTCTGCTGCAAGTTCTGCCCCTCCAATAGCTTCGATTTCATCTGCGTGCATACGAATTTTAAATCCGAGTTCTTTAGCTTTTAATAAAATCTTTCTTGATTCTTCAATGTTATACACATGAGCTTCAGTGAAGATATCTACATACTCTGCAAGGTTTTGTCTTTTGACTTCAGGCATCATTTCATTGATGAGTAAATCTATATATGCTTGTCTGTTATTTCGATATTCAAGTGGAAATTCGTGAGCTCCCATAAAGGTTGATACAATTTCTATGGGCATAAATTCTTGTAATTTTTTAATTACTTTAAGCATTTTAAGTTCGCTTTCAGTGCTTAAACCGTATCCACTTTTAGCTTCGATAGCAGTAGTACCGCATTCAATCATACGATTTATTCTATTATAAGCGAGTTCAAAGAGGTAGTCTTCATCTGCTTCTCTGACAGCATTAATGCTTGATAAAATGCCACCACCTGCTTTTGAAATTTCTACATAAGATTTTCCTTGAAGTCGCATTTCAAATTCATTTTCTCTTGTATGAACAAATACCGGATGTGTATGTGGGTCAACAAATCCCGGGCAAATGATAGTATTTTCTGCATCAATCCATTGTAACGGTAGGTAATTTTGTTTAATTGTATCTGTGTTGTCTATATTAATGATTATTCCGTCTTTGATGGCCATAGCAGAATTTTTCATTATGGAAAGCTCGTTCATTGCTTTTCCTGAACGTGCCTTATTATCTCCTTTTAAAGTAATTATTTCTTTTGCATTATGAACTATATAATCTACTGTTTGCATATTATTCTCCTTTTAAAAATTATATATTTGGACTAGAAACAACAAATTTTGAGGCAGGGACTAATTCAAAACCCATTTTTCTTGCTTCTATAATAAATTTATTTAGTCTAATTAGTCTATCTTCATCGAAACAGTGAGTTATCACTAAGACATCTTGTTGTTTATCTTTGAGTTGTTTTAAATTTTCTATTCTTTGTCTTAATACTTCATCTGAATTTTCCGGTGCATCTAAAAAAAGATTTCTTCTTGCAGACGCCAGTCCCATTTCTTGTGCAGTTGTATAAGCAATCGATGAGGCAATAGTAAAGCTGTCAATAAAATAAAAATCTTTTTCAACAAAGTATTTTAGGATAGATTGCATTAAAGGTTTACTTTGAGTGATTTTACTTCCCATATGATTGTTTGCTCCAATAGCATAATTAAGTTCTGTAAAAAAAGATTTTATTTGGTCATAGATTTCTTGATTGCTAAGCTTATCTGTTATCGTGTTGTCAGTCAATTTGATATTCCCATTTTCAGGTTGCATTGGGATATGGACTATAACTTCGTGTCTGGACTTTACTGCCTTATGCATAACTGTTTTGCTATGAGTTAATTGTGGTATGATAGCAAAGGTAACAGCTTGGTCGGTTTGACAAAATTTATCAAGTAAATCTCCATCGTATCCTCCGAAATCATCAATAATAATACATAATTTATTAAATCCTGTAACATTGTCCCGGTTTAAAGGTATCCCGGGGCTGATTTTTTCATCATAAAGTTCGATTATAAAATCTTGTTTATGGATAGAATCTCGATATTTTTTAATAAATTTATCCTTATTAATAGTTATTTCACTTATGAAATCAATGGAAGATTTTTCTATATATCCTTGTAATATCATATCAGCGAAATCTATGTCTGTACTTGATGAGATTGGGATATAATAATAAATTCCATCACTTTTTTGAAGTTTTTGAACAGTATTAATTTGAATACTAAGTTTATATGAGAAATCTATTATTATCTTATCCATTGTAGTTTTTTCTGTTATAGGTTGTAATTTATTTGAGTTTTGCTTATTCTTTTTATTACAAGAAGTTATGATAATTAAGGTAAAGATTATTATAGATATGAGTTTGAATGTTTTCATTTTTTATTTCCTCTGATAAATTTTTTGAACCGTCGCCAATTTTTTATATAATTATGATAAATTAATGCTAATTTGTAATTAAGACAACTTTTATTTATGTTAAGCGATGCTTGTATTTCCGGGTTCATCTCGGATAAGTAAATAAATTCATAGTAACTTTTGAATTTTTTAAATAAAAACATTTTTTTTAGATTAGCATCTAATAGGAATATCTTACCATTTTTAACTAAGAAATTATCCAGATGTGCATCGTGATGAAGAAAATTATTTTTATGTAGAAATTCTAAAATTTTAATAACATCAGTATAGTATTCTTCAGTGACCGGTGTTGCTTCAGAATATTCATAAATGTAGTAAGAATTTGTTAAAAAGCCTAATGTCCATTTTTCATAAAGCAATACAGGAATTGTTGTCAGTAAGCCCATATTCAAAATGTTTTGCATATTGTCTAAAGCTCTTTCTGCTTCACCTTTTCGAAATAGTGTAGTAAATCTTATCCATTTACGTTTATTTTTTTCTGTGGGAATCTTGATAACATATTTTTTATTTTCATACTCGAAAAGCTCTACATAACTTCGTTGATTATTTTTTAACACCTTGATGAACTTATATTGCTTACCTGTAAAAGCATTGAAGATATTAAAACAATCCTGATAATCCTTATATGGTAAAATATAGTATTTAGTTAATAATGCATTATTGATTTTAATCTTTTTCATATCTGTCCTTTACTTCACAATATTTTTGTTAATTCTTTTGTCAATTAATTTTCTTAAAATTGAAAGTTTTTACATAATATATTTCAATATTTTTAATTTTTCCATTGACAAGAGTTTAAATTTAATTATGGTGATTTTAATAAGTTATTAGTAAGTTATCATTGTCTAATAGATAGATATAAGTATGTAAATAGATTTTTAGGAGTAAAAATGACAATAAAATATAATATTAAATCATTATTACCGGTTTTCTTAAAAGATAGTATTCGACCTTTATTAAATTGCTTTTTAAAGAAAAATACAGAAGAATTAAATTTTTGGCGATCAAGATTAGAAATTGATAAAGGTATATTTGAAAATTCTCATTATAAAAAATATATGTTAGCTATGGCTGAAGAATCTAATATTGATTTCGTTAAAGATAAAGTTGTTGCTGACTTTGGTTGCGGACCACGTGGAAGTTTAACTTGGGCAAAGTCGGCAACTTTCAGGATAGGTATTGATGTGTTAGCTGATAGATATATTGATGAGTTTTCAAGTAATATATTGTCTCATAATATGATATATCTAAAATCTACAGAAAATGTAATACCACTTCCGTCTGGGATTGTTGACATTCTTTTTACTCTAAATGCAATTGATCATGTAGATAATTTCCCAATAATGTGTTCTGAAATTTTAAGAGTTATAAAACCCGGCGGATTATTTATAGGTAGTTTTAATTTAGAAGAAAGAGCTACTTCTTGTGAACCTCAAAGACTTAATGAAAAAATAATAAATGATAATTTGCTTACTAAATTAGAAGTCCTATCATATCGAGTTACAACAAAAGGTCACAAGGATGATCAGTATGCACCATTTTTTGCGGGAAATTTATCTTATAAAGAAGGTCAAGAGGGTTTTTTATGGGTAAAAGCAAAAAAAAGGTTGGATGAGAGATTTTAGTTTTTTACATTTTTTTGCCTCAAACAGAAGAGTAAAGCGTTTTGATTTTTTGGATTCTTTCATTATTTTTAGAATTTTTGAAAAAATATTGAATTTTTTATTGCATTGATAAATAATAAATTTTTAATATTTGTTGTCTTAGTAAATAACAAAAATTAAAATTTCTTCTTGACAAAAAACACAAGGTTTATAATTTTTACCTATCGGTTGTTAGTTAGCTTATGTTGATTGATGACTGATAGTTCTAAAGATTAGATGAAGTGGTTGGTATTTTTTTGTCAAGAGGTGAAAATAAGACTTGACAGGAGAA